>JGI20214J51088_10001592_pt1 | contig 15469 bp, 9 predicted proteins | sample WetSurMetagenome_FD_51088 | JGI IMG/M metagenome (IMG submission 51088) | reverse complement strand
GTCATTTTGCCAGAGCCCAAAGGATTATAACCGCCGGCAACTTCGGCACCATCTTTAAATCCATCACCGTCTGTATCGGGATTATTTGGGTTGGTACCATATTTCAATTCCTGCCAATCGGGCAAGCCATCATTATCAGAATCCCTATTTTGATCAATCGCCGCTTGAGACGAGGTAGTATTTTTTTCAGTTGTAGTAGTGATTGCCGGTGTGAAAGTAGCGGGATTATTCAATGAAGAGTTCTGCGTCTCGCTATTAGCCGCCCCGCTAACAATTTCTGCACCGGTAGTCATATTAACATGATATTTTCCCCAATCCAATCTCAAAATTCCATCTTTGACTTTTATTTGTCCGTAAGAGAACCCATCTGCTCCAAAACCAATATTATCATCTTTAATAATTTCCGCTGGAACAACTTTTAAATCATCAACTTTAATTGTTTCCAAATTATCAATATTTAAGACAATCATCTTGCAATATTCCTCTTTATCGCAAGTAATTCCCGCTAACTGATTATTATTAACTGGAGTCGTTTTATGCACTTTAATCGGAAATGCCTCGGAATCGGCAAGCATCACGTTATAATTATAATCGATCGTTAAGTCGCCCATTAATTGAGCATTTAAACTTTTTTCTTTGCTCTTAAAAACCGCCTGATAAGTATAAAATGATTTATTATAAGCTATATAAATAAATTTCAATTCCGCGTCCGTGGCCCATTTTTCTTTAGCCAAAGCATCGGCCTGCTTCGCAAAATCAACTAAGCTGTCAATTTTTCCATTTTGTTGAAAAACGATCTTGGTCACTGTTTCTTTTGGCAAAACTTTATTTAAATACGGTACTCTCAAAACACTGCAACCGGTGGTAAAAAACATCAATGAAGCGGATAGCAATAAAAAGATTTTTTTGTTCATAATTTTTATTTTAAATTTTATTTTAAAAAAATTTTAATCATCTAAAAATTGTAGTATTATCTGTATCGTTCGGAATACAAACCGGTGCCTTATTTATAAAATTATTATACCATAAAAATTGATTAAACCAAATAAGGCTGTTTGGATAAAATTAAAAGAGCCGAGAACGATTTGTTCGTTCAACGGCTCTCTATTTTTGCGGCAATCGCTTTTTCTTAACGATACCGATTAAAGGTCACTTCTTTTTTTACCATTCCATTTGGCAAGCGAACAATATTAAGTACGAATGCAGCATGATTGGCGTTGTTAATTTTCCGTCCGCGAATATCGTAAGCGACATTCTGGCCGGAAAATTTCTGAGGAATATTTTTTATTCCCGATTTAAACGCTGGCTTTGCCGAAGTTGGACTCAACCTATGCCATACGGTCAAACCGCCGGCGGTTCCAAACCAAACCGAATTTGATGCGGAATCGATATAAATGGTATTAACCCATTTATCCGCCAACTTATTTATTGGCACGTCGATGGCTTTTCCGGAAGCGGCAACACAGTAAGTACCGCTATCCGTTGCCACGAAAAACTGATAATCAGAAAACTTCACATCATTGATAACCCGATTGCTCCATGGACAAGTCCCGTGAAGCGTAATGTCTCCGCCACCGGTGGAATAGAATACATTCGGTTCAAATATCCAGGCGTTGGTACCAATTGATTCATCACCGCAGACTTTTCTATTCGGCGCATAGAACAACTTTTCCGTTAACCATATTCCGGAAAAATCATTAATATACGCTGAACTGTCCGTGGCAATAAAAAGATGCTTGCCCGTGGAACTGACGGAAAGAATTTTTTCTCCCGCTAATCTTTCCGGCTGATCCGATTTGCACGCCCATGTACCTTGACCGGCGTAGGAATAAACCCTATTATCGAACGAAGTTACTAAGGCGACATTGCCAAAACTACTAACAAACCAATAGGGATGGTTAAACGCTTCATGCCAAGTGCCGCCATCATAAACCTCGCTCTTGCCGTCCTTGGTAATTCTCTCAAAACTTCCTAACCGTCCAATCCACAGCGTCCCATCTTTATCAGTGAAAGACGTAATAATATTTCCGCTGACATTTTGAGCGCTATTGTTGAGCGCCGGACTATTATCGTTAACATCGTAACAATATCCGCCGATGGCTGTGCCGACTAAAACTCGGCCGGAATTATCAGGCGCAATACTTAAAATATTATTATCGTGCGGATATTGCAGCCCAGTAATGGCTAAGGTTGAAAAAGTTTTTCCATCGTACACCCAAACATGATAGTTGGTTCCGATATAAAGCTTTTCACCATCCGTCGCCAAGCAATTTATTCCACCGCCGGACCAACCGGAAGAAGGATCAAAAACAAGACTCTGCCAGCCGGAATTAAAACACCACAAGCTGCCACCTCTTTGGCCAAGATAAAAATGACCCTTGAAATAGGCAACTGAACCGCCATTATTCTTTGGCATGAAATCATTGTAAGCCAGCACCCAAGGAGAAGAGGCGGTATCCGGAGTAAAAATATAGGATCCGCTTTCTCCGGAAGCTATTACTGTATCGCCCCAAACTGCGATGTTAAGAGGCGAGCCGGAATTCAATTGATTGCCAAGTTTCCAAGTTTTTTCAGTGGCAGTCATAGCGTCATAGCGAAAAATTCCGCCAGAACGCGTTCCCCAAATCGTGCAAAAAACACTATCTTTTCCCTTGCCATAACCGCCGACAGCGATACAATTAATTGAACCGGATATTTCTTGAGATAAAGAAATATACTCCCAACCCATGCCGCCGTCGCGATAAAGCCCAAAACGATTATTAATGTTCAATACTGCCCACCTTATGCCGTCAGAACCAATTACAATATCTTCCGCCTCTTGAACTGGAATATTATTCCAATAATCATTGGTTTTACAAACAAACCAACTTCTGACGTTACTCATGGCAAAAATATCACCGCTCGAATCAGCCGATAGCGAATTGACAAAATTTCTCGGTAAATCGCTGTTTACCGTAGTATAAATTTTCCACGGTAAATTATTTTCACCAAAAACTTTTTGGCCATCCTTGCCAAAAACTTCTATTCCGCCATTCGTAGCGGTATAGACTTTATTGCCGACAACGGAAATGTCATTTACTTGATTGTCGTAAATGACGCTTTGCCATTCGCTGGCGAAAACCGAAAAACAAACCGACAACAACAAAACTGCCGACACGATAAGCTTTTTCATGAGCTTACCTCCTTCTTTTTTAATGGTTTATTGAATTTTCAAACAACGATCACTTTCAAAATCATGCTAAAATAATAGCACAATATATTATTTTTGTCAACGATGCCAACAAAAAATCGCCAAAATTGGCGACTTTTTACAAAATTTACGATAAATCTAATTTCCTGAGCTTATTTTCCCCAATTGACATCTTCACGATCTTAAAATCTTAAATCCAGCTTTTCCAGCTTGATTTTTGGTATTTTTAGCTTATTTTTTTGTTATTTCTTGCTAATTTTTTTCTTAATAATCAGAATGGCTTGAGCGATAAGCCAAGCAGAAACGGCCGTGCCGATACTAACAATTAAGGATTCCAATGAACCGAGTTGGATAATAAAAATTATCAGCAATAAAACCGCGAGAATGTGATATTTATTTTTTCCGCCGAAAATTGTCATCGCCAAGGTGACGAAAAAAGAATAGCTGATAAAGAAACCTTCAAAATATTCAGGATGACCTGTCCCCCAAAAACCTGAAGATAAGCTATAGCCAACCAATAATTCATAAAGCTTTCCTGAAAGAGGGGTGAAAAAACAAATTAACAAAAAAATCGCAACTGGAATAAGTACTTTTTTAAATTTACTCATATTTTTTACAAATTAATTTTTAAATATTCTAAATTATTTTTAATTATACCATATCCGGCTTGATTAAGATAATTTGATTTCTTGGTTTCGTTGAGCGTTTTTTCGAAGATAGCCAAATTTAATTTGATTATTTCTTGCCGATTTTTATCCAACTCAATCAATTTCTTGTTAAGGGCGGCGATAAGTTTTTCTTTTGCTTTGGCGCTTAGCTTGGGATTTTTTTTTGTTTCAGCGATTTTTTTGATTATTTCAGATTTTTCTTTATCAAATAAACCAAGCGCGCTGTCTAAAATTTTTAATTCACCGATCAGGATATTTTTTCGGCAGAGATTTTTCAACCAGCCGTTTTTGTATATTATTTCAATATCAGCAATGGCACTTTTAATGTCGGTATTAATTTTAAAATTTACTTTCTTTTCCGCATAATTACCGGCCTTGTCTTGAGCAATTATTGCCAAAGTATGCGTGCCGAGCTGATAATCAAATAAATTAACCGTAGTTGAGGAAATTAATTTGTCGTCGATTTTCATTTCGATCGATGTTATGCCGGAAAAATCATCAATGGCATTATAATTAATTATCATTTTATCGCTATGTTTATAGCTACTTCCCTCTAACGGGAAATTGATAACTAAATTCGGCGAAACAGTGTCTTGCGGCTGTAAATCTGCCAATAAATCCGGGCTGGAGCTGGAATAATTAATTTTAAAATCTTGCTTGGCGCCGGTTGTTATTTGGCCAATAAAATCTTTGTCGGTTGAAGTGGCATCGTCAATGCCGCTGACACTTAGTTTGTATTCACCTGAGCCTGTGCCTTGCAGTTCGACTTTATATTCGCCGTCAAGCGGATTTGGGATAGTGGCAAACTTGCCGGAATAAAACGCGCCGTCTATTTCGTTAATATTTTGACCGGTTAAAAAATCCTTGCCTAACTTTTTGCCGTCCGGAGCAATGATCACAAAATCGACGGGAGAAAAAATTCTCACCATAAAAAATTTTTCAAAAAAACTCAGTCTTACTTCTTGTTCTGGTCTAATTCCAGTTAATTCTTTAATTACTGATTTTTGCGCGTCAGTAACAATGTTTACATGGCTGGAAGTACTAATAATAATTTGCTCAAAACCATTAAAATCTTTATTACTAATCGCTGGAACAGTGTCGTCGCCCGCGCCATATTCTATGCCATGATCAGTAAACAGCCTGCCGTAATCTTCCGGATAGCCATTTTCCCAGCGACCGTCCAGATAATTTCCCGGCACAACTCGAAAAACATTTATAGTTTTATTGACTCCGGCATCAGCGACGATATTCAATATTTTGACAGCTTGCAATCTATCTAAATTATATTGATTATTTAGATTTTCCAGAAAAATATTGCGTGGATAGCCGTCAAAAAAATAGGTTCTTAAATCATCCGAACCTTTGTCTCGCAAATAATCAAAGGTTGGCAAAAGCTCCTGCACTGAGGTCATGGGCAAATTTCTGATATATGAAAAATTAGACGGGTAACCGTTCTTATCTGCTTCAACTAATATGATCTTTTCCATAATACTTTTTTCAAAGCCCAAGCCAGCATCTCCGCCTTCCCAACTTAAATATGCCATTGGCGCGCCTTGCTGGGGTGTGGCTAAAAATATCAACTGATCAACATCATTGGCATATTTATCGCCCTCAATATAGGTGCGGGCGACTAAGCCGCCCATGGAATGTCCAATCAAATCAACTTTATCGCAATCATAATCAACCAAATTTGCCGAGTTGCAAGCGGATTTTACTTCATCGATTTTTTGTTTCAAAAGTAAACTGGTAGTCGCATTTGATTGCCGCCAATTATAGGGAAAGGCGAATAAACTTTTGTCTTGTTCATAGCCGGCCAATTTCAAAGCTGACCATAAATTATCGTAGGTATGTAAAATCGGATCAAGTTCCAATCTGCCATTATCAGTGGCCGACCAGCTGCCAAAAAATCCCGGAATTAAAATCACCGGATTTAATTTTGGTTTCGGCGGCGCGGGCGTCCAGGGGGAAGTTAGAAATGGCAAGTAGTCGGCTTGACCAATAATTAGTGTTCCTAAAATCGGTTTGTTCCAATCGTCATCGGTTAAAATTTGCGTCGGGCCGAAAGGATTACCCCAATAATTATTTTTCAAATCGTAAATATTATCGCCATTGTTTTCGATTTGGGCGCCGCAATCGATTCCGTTGTCATATTGGTAACAGTAATCAGGGTTATAGTTGTTGTAAATATTGGAATAATTTATTTTCAAAAAATCGGAATTGCCAAGAGTGAATAATTCTTGATTGTCAATAATATTGCTATGAGAAATGGTAATCGTGTTGCCGGTCGAGGCGATTTTCAATGGCGAGCCGGCAAAGCAGGGAAAAACTTGCTGGGCGCCGCCGTATTTTATTTGGGCGTAATCAATATTGATTTGCGCCGCTGAACCGAGCGTTTTTATTTTTCCCCAGCTTCCGGGAGCGGGAATTGTGGCATTGCCGTCATTATTGGTGTCGCCGCCGACTGAGTCGTCTTTAATTGATGTAATGATCACTGGTTTGGTGGTCGTGCCTTGAATTTCCAGATCGCCGTAGACATTGATGTTGCTATAACTTTCTAATTTGATTATTGCGCCGGCTTCAATAGTTAATTTAACGCCCGGATTTATATTCAAATCTCCCCAGCCGTTAGCAATATTGATTATTTCTCCGTCATGCCAAGTTGTATCTTGATCGATATTTATATCATCGGCAATGGCTTTGTTGGTGAAAATAAAAAATCCGGCCAAGATGATGGCAGGAAATAAATAATGTAAAAAAATCGCACCCCTCTTTGTTGAATTTTTGCTTGGCATAAATAAATTGTGAAATTGTGGATAATTATATTTAAATTATAGCGTAAAAAATTATTTATTAAAAGGCCGCTTGACCGATTTTGCCGATTTGATATAATGATAATGTTAAGTACGGAATCCTCACCGTGAGGTGAAACCTCTTGTTCCACAAAAAATCATCTCTTAATTGGAGATGGTTTTTGGTTTTAAACATATTTCAGCCAACTATTAATTTAAGCAAAAATTCTTCAATAATCAAGATGGCCGTAAGCCATATTGACAATATATATCAATTTGCTACAATATAATCAATACCTACGAAAAAGACCCTTGCGCGGTTCCGTCCGCGCTGGGGGCTTTTTCTTTTTAGGGCTTTTTAAAGAAAACACTAACTTCATCAAGATATACTATCGGCGCATTAGTCCTCTTAAGCAAGATTGAACATTTGTCTTTACGGTGTGGCGACAATGTAGCCGTCAATCTTTTGCGGTCCAGCAAAAACTTTACTAAACTGGCGTAATCACCGTCACTGGAAACAAGAACCGCTGAATCAAATTTATTTTCATAAAAATCCATGACCGCTTGCAAAACTAAATCGGCGTCGCAATTCCCTTTTGCTTTTCCGTCACTGGCATAAATCACTTCTTTGAAAATCAAAATATATCCGCACTCTTGCAAATAAGAGTATAAATCTTTGTATTTCGGTATCAATCCGATAAAAATATAAGCGGTTTTAACGCTATATTTTTCCGACAGCCAAACTCTAAATCTTCGGTAATCCAGTTTCCAGCCGGAATTTTTTACGCCTTGGTGCAAATTCGCGCCATCAATATACGCGTAATTATTTTGTCGAAAATTTTTCCCTCCCATAAATATTTTATCCAACGATTAATTTAAACAAAAATTGTTCTATAATTAAAATTACTGGGAAGGCGACGAGGACAAATAATAAAGCGATGATCGTGCCGAAGGCTTCGGCGCGGGCGTAAAATTCTTGAATCGGGCGAGGCAAAAACGGAAAAATTACGCGCGAGCCGTCTAATTGCGGAATGGGTAAAATATTAAAAATAAATAAAATTAAATTTATTTCCACTATCACATCAATCAATTGCACTAAAAACTGATTTTCCAGCGGCACGAAACGAACGAAGAGGCCGAAAAAAATAGCCAAAGTTAGGTTAGAAAGCGGACCGGCGAGCGCGACTTTGACCGGATCATATTTCGGGTCGCGCAAATTATACGGATTATACGGAACGGGCTTGGCATAACCGAAAATAAAACCGGTGGTGAAATACAAAAAAACCGGCAGGACGACCGAGCCCCACAAATCCAAATGCGCCAGCGGATTCAAAGTCAGCCGGCCGGCGTTTTTGGCGGTCGGGTCGCCCAATTCATTTGCTGTCCAGCCGTGCATATATTCGTGCACGATAGCCGAAAATATTAAAACGATTATAACGAAAACTGGAAGAATCATATTATGATTTGTCATCCCGAGTCCCTGACGAGGGATCTATTATGCAAGAAGTTCGTATTGTAACGATAAAAATTTTTGTCGAAGAAGTCCGGAATTCCTACAAAATAGATCCTTCGCGCGGCGCTCAGGATGACAAAGAAAAAAGGCTGCATGGCGTTTAGTGGGGATTTTTTTATTTGGCGGCAGCCTTAACTTTGGCTTTGGCAGGCTTCTTGCTTGTCTTCAAACAACGGGCGCAAAGCTTGGTTTTTTTGCCATCAATAACAGCTGATTGCAAATTCAAATACTGCCGCTTGAGAGTTTGGCGGTTGGAATGAGATCTTTTGGCGCCGCGGGTCGGACCCTGGCCGCAAATATCACAACGATTGGACATAATAATTAAAAATTTAAAAGTAAAAATGAAAAATTATTTAATTGATCAATTTTCCATTTTGAGATTTTAATTTTACATTAAATTAATTAGTATTTTGCTCTTTTCTTCTTCCCCTTATATCCGGTGCCGGCAGGAATTAAACAGCCGATGATAACATTTTCTTTCAAGCCTTCCAGATAATCGATCTTGCCGGTCAGGGCGGCATCAATCAAGACGCGGGCGGTTTCTTGGAAGGACGCGGATGAAAGCCAGCTTTCAGTGGTTAAGGAAGATTTGGTGATGCCGGACAAAAGACGTTCGGCTTTTACAGTCTTGCGCACATCTTCATCTAAGCGAGCCAAAACGCTTTCTTCGACAACTTCGCCAGGCAACAAATCCGACATACCGGCATCGGTAATCAAGAAGCGGGAGAACATCTGATGAGCAATGATTTCCACGTGCTTGTCATTCAACGGCTGGCCTTGGGAAGAATAAACATATTGAATTTCTTTGATGATATATTTCTGCACGGCCAAACGATCTTGCAAGCGGAAAAGCTGATCCAAATCAAGTGAACCGTCGGTTAATTGCTGGCCGCGCTTAACTTCCTCGCCGTCTTTGACGAGCAAAGTTGTGCCTTTCGGGATGATCATTTCTTCGACTTTTTCCGTTTCGCGGACAACTTTTAAATACTTGGCGCCGATTTCCACTTTGCCACTTTCGCGCGCAGTAATTTTTTTCTTGCCGATGGAATAAAGATCGTCGCCGGCTTTCACCATGTCCCCTTCTTTAACTAAAAGCTTGGCTTCCTCTTTTTCTTCGCCACCATCTTCCGCCGCTGAACCCAAGCGATATTTTTCCGCGGTCTGGCCTTTGAAATAAATCTTCAAAATCTTCACGCGCTGATTGGTGACCACGACTTCCGCGCCGGTTTCGTCCTTAATCGTTTTCTGTTCAGATTCTATTTTCACTTTACCATCCACATCGGAAATAATCGCTTTCTTTTTCGGCGTGCGATTTTCAAAAATTTCTTCGACGCGAGGCAAACCTTGAGTGATATCAGAACCGCCGGCCACACCACCGGTATGGAAAGTTCTCATGGTCAGCTGAGTACCAGGTTCGCCGATTGATTGAGCGGCGATGATGCCGACCGGAACGCCGACTTCCACGGTTTTGTTTCTTGCCAGATCGTAGCCATAGCAATGGGCGCAAATGCCGCGCGGCAATTTGCAAGACAATACCGAACGGATACTTGCCTCTTCGATTTCCTTGTCTTTGATTTCTTCGATGGCGTTTTCGGTCATCAGTTCGCCTTTTTTGAAAAGAATTTTGCCGCTGGCATCTTTCAAATCTTTAGCCAAATAGCGGCCACTGATTCTTTTCAATAAAGTTTCGCCCATCTCTTCGCTTTCTTTTTTAGTGAGCATTGTTCCCTCATCATCGCCGCAATCTTCTTCGGTTACAATGACATCCTGCGCCACATCAACTAAACGACGAGTCAAATAACCGGCGTTAGCGGTACGCAAAGCAGTGTCGGACAAACCTTTACGGACGCCGTGCGTGGAAATAAAATATTCCAAAACATCAAAACCTTTTTTAAAATTTCCCTTGACCGGCAATTCAATAATACCGCCGGACGGCGAAGTTACCAAACCTTTCATACCTAATATCTGCGTCAACTGGGCCCAAGAACCGCGCGCGCCGGAATCGATCATGGAATAAATCGAGCTTGACGACGGCAATTGCTTTTTGCAAATGTCCATAACTTCTTCTTTCACATCGCTCCAAAGCTCGATGGTTTTCGAAGAACGTTCGGAATCGGTGAGCAAGCCTTCTTCGTATTGCGCTTTTATTTCATCAACTTTCTTGTCAGCCGCATCAATCTTTACATCAACATCGGCAAAATGCGGCAAGTCGCCCATACCGAAAGACAAGCCGGATTTAGTGATCAATTCAAAGGCTTTATTCTTCAAACTGTCGACGAACTTGACGGTTTCTTCTTCACTGTAATAACGCAAACAATCTTTAACCACTTGTTTTAAGTCGCCCTTCTTAATAACTTTATTCATGAAACGCAATTTGGCCGGCAAAACTTCATTGAACAAAATACGGCCGACAGTGGTGGTGATCATCTCCCCTTCTTGAATGCGCACGCGGATAAAATTCTGCAATTTGATGCGGCCGTATTCGTAAGCCATTTTCGCTTCGGCTTCGTTATAGAAATGCAACAAATCTTTTTCAGCTTTATCATCCGGTTTTTCCGCAGTGAAAGTAATGTAATAAGCGCCCCAAACAATATCTTGCGAAGGCGTGACGATCGGATCGCCGGTAGCCGGTTTCAATAAATTGTGGGAAGCTAACATTAAATCGCGGGCTTCATTTTTGGCTTCCTCAGTCAAAGGCACGTGCACGGCCATTTGGTCGCCATCAAAGTCGGCGTTAAAGGCGGTACAAACCAAAGGATGGATTTGAATCGCTTTACCTTCGATCAAAATCGGTTTGAAAGCCTGAATACCTAAACGATGCAAGGTCGGAGCGCGATTCAAAAGCACGTAGGATTTATTGACGATGTCTTCCAAAATATCCCAAACTTCATCTGGGCCGGCGTCGATATGACGGGAAGCTGAACGGACGTTATGGACAATTTCTCTCTCAATAAGTTTGCTGATTATAAAAGGTTTGAACAATTCCAAAGCCATGCGCTTGGGCAGACCGCATTGATCCAAATTTAATTTCGGGTTGACGACGATGACTGAACGGCCGGAATAATCGGTTCTTTTACCGAGCAAGTTCTGGCGGAAACGTCCTTGCTTGCCTTTTAAGGAATCAGCCAAAGATTTTAATTGGCGTTTCTGGCCGGTCGAGGCAATGGTGGTTTTGGAAGCGCGAGCGGAATTATCGATTAAAGCGTCGACCGCTTCTTGCAACATTCTTTTTTCATTGCGGCAAATAACTTCCGGCGCGGATAATTCGATCAATTGCTTCAAACGATTATTGCGGTTTATGACGCGGCGATACAAATCATTTAAGTCAGAAGTGGCAAAACGTCCGCCTTCCAAGGAAACCATCGGGCGCAAATCCGGCGGAATAACCGGCACGATCGAAAGCACCATCCATTCCGGACGAATATTGTTAGCTCTCAAACTTTTCAAAAGTTTTAAGCGCTTGATGATTTTTTCTTGTTTGGAGTCAACGGCATCGCCGAATTCTTTTTCCAATTTTTCGATCGTCTTGGTCAAATCAATTTTTTCCAAAATCTTCACGATCGCTTCAGCGCCGATGCCGGCTTCAAAAATATGGCCGTACTTCAAGGACAAGCGCTGATAAATATCTTCGGAAACGACGAGCATCGGTTTCAAATCTTTCAATTCTTTCTGCGATTCGGAAAAATAAACATTCAAATTTTCCAATTTTTCATCGCGGACTTTGGTGAGAGCGTCAACTTCATGGCTCAAAGACAATTCCGCTTCGGCCGCACCCATCCCTTCGTTCATCAGCTTGCCTTTTTTATTCTTAATCTCTTTAACTTGATTATTATATTCATCGCCGATTGATTTTTTCTTTTCCTTGAATTCGCCCTTGATCTGCTCGAGCGTCGCGTTTTTCAAATCCATATTCACGTCAGTGACGATGAAGCTGGCAAAATAAACCACCTTTTCCAAAGACTGCATCGACAAATTCAAAAGCAAACCGATCTTGGAAGCGATGCCTCTTAAAAACCAGATATGAGTACAAGGAGTTTCCAATTTGATGTGGCCAAAACGTTCGCGGCGGACGATCGAGCGCGTCACTTCGACGCCGCATTTGTCGCAGACAATGCCTTTGTAGCGGATCTTTTTGTATTTGCCGCAATAACATTCCCAGTCGCGCGATGGACCGAAAATGCGCTCGCAGAACAAGCCGTCTTTTTCAGCTTTCTGCGTGCGATAATTAATGGTTTCCGGCCGCGTCACTTCGCCGTGCGACCAAGCCAGCATTTCCTCTGGCGACGCCAATTTTAATTTGATGGCGTCAAAGTCGGAAGTTTTGATGGGATTTAACATAAAATATAAATTTATAATTTTAAATTTTAAAATAATTTTCCCTGTCTAACGGCAGGCGGGCAGGCGACGCGATTATCGTCCGTAGCGCAGCAGTCCGAATTAATCCTGCCGCATAACTAATTTATTTTTTCATCAATTCTCGAACTTTTTCTCTTAGCCCGAGAGCGTTTGTAATTTTTCCAATTGGCTCTTCGCTATTGCGAACACGACGAACTAAATTTTGCAAATGTTCTCCAGAATAAACCTCACTTGATCCGCTAATACTCTTTACATTACCCAAAAAATCAATCAACTCATCAAAATTTGCAGAATTCTTAATACCGTCTCTAACAGTTTGTTCATCTATTTTATTTCGGAGATCAACGATCTCCTCTAATCTTCCCTCGCCTAATTTTTCTGTTATTTTAGATCTTTTTTCCGAGAATTCACTCAAAAATTTTTCATATTGTATCTTCAGAGAAAGCAAAACATTTATTCTTTCCTGATATCCCCTGATTTCCTCGGCGCTTTTGTCGGCAATTCCGTTAAATTCTTCTCCCAATTCATGAATTTTTTCATCCAGCCTCTCTATTTTTGGTTGCAAAACAAAATATTCTTTTTCATCGCCGGTCAAATTTTTGTATTGAGTTTGCAATAATTTCATTTCCGGGGAAACTTTATTATCCGGACTTTCTACTCCCCATTCATGGTAAATTTCATTAAAATTTTCCATATTTTTTTATTAACAATAAAGATAAAATAAAATTCTTTTATCTATTTCCAGTAAATTTGCTTTGTGCCAGTACTCTGGATTCACGCCTGCGCAGGAATGACAGATGTTAAAAAATTTAGCACTTAGCACTTAGCATTTTCATATCACCCTCAATCCTCCGCTCCAAATTTATAATCTATAATTTTGAAACGGAGTATTTGAGAACACTATTCTTTTAATCTTTTATTCATTTAATCCTTTTTCCGGCTTACCTTCCCCCGTTTCCTTTCCCCAACCCGGCGTTTCGGCGCCATCAAGGCGGTGATCGGCGCGGGAGCGGCGGACATCGTCGCGGTCGCGAGGGCCTTCCGGTTCATCTTCGCGTTTTTCGCCTAAGAGCTGGACATCAAGACAGAGGCCTTTTAATTCGCGGACTAAAACGTTAAATGATTCCGGCACATTCACTTTATTTATTTTCTCGCCCTTAATAATTGATTCATAAGCAGCGGAACGGCCGGGCACATCATCGGATTTGATCGTCAAAATTTCTTGCAGCATATGCGCGGCGCCATAGCCTTCCAAAGCCCAGACTTCCATTTCACCAAAACGCTGGCCGCCGAATTGCGCTTTACCTCCCAACGGCTGTTGCGTAATTAAAGAGTAGGGGCCGATGGAACGCTGGTGCATCTTGTCTTCAACCATATGATTCAGTTTCAAGAGATATTTCATGCCGACAACGACGCGATTCTCAAAAGCCGCTCCGGTTTTTCCGTCATAAAGCGTAATCTTGCCGTCCAAAGGCAAACCGGCCTTAGCCAATTCTTCGCGGATCTTTTCTTCGCCAATGCCGTTCAAGGCCGGAGTCGCGACTTTATAGCCAAGTTTTTTAGCAGCAAAACCAAGATGAGTTTCCAAAGTCTGACCGAGGTTCATACGAGAAATAATACCCAAAGGCGATAAAATAACATCAACCGGCGTGCCGTCTTCCAAGTAAGGCATATCTTCGGAGGCAACGACGCGGGAAATAACGCCCTTGTTACCGTAGCGGCCGGCCATTTTGTCGCCGACCTGAATCTTTCTCAAATTCGCCACGGAAACCTGCACCGAGCGGATCACTCCGGCGGCTAATTTATCGCCGGCATCGCGGGAAAAATATTTTATATCAACGACTTTGCCGTGTTCGCCGTGTTCCAAATAAAGCGAAGAATCGCGGACGTCTTTGGCTTTTTCACCGAAAATAACACGCAATAATTTTTCTTCGGCCGAGAGTTCGGTTTCACCTTTTGGCGTGATTTTACCGACCAAAATATCGCCAGAGGAAACTTCGGCGCCAATGCGGATCACACCTTCTTCATCCAAATTTTTCAATTTCTCTTCCGAGATATTCGGAATATCGTTAGTGATCAATTCCGGCCCGAGTTTTGTGTCACGGACTTCGACCGTGTAGTTCTCAATATATATAGAGGTGAAAATTTCGTCGCGCACCATTCTTTCGTTGACGATGATAGCATCTTCATAATTGAATCCTTCCCAAACCATGAAAGCGACCAAAACATTTTTGCCCAAAGCCAATTCGCCTTTATCGATTACCGGCCCGTCGGTTATCGGCTGATTCTTTTTGACATGATCACCCAAAGAAACGATCGGGCGTTGATTGATGCAGGTAGAAGCGTTGGAGCGCAAAAATTTGGTCAATTCATAAACTTTGTCTTCGCCTTTTTTATTGCGGACAACAATTTTCGCCGCATCAATCGAAGTGACTTCACCTTCTTCGGTGGCAATAATTTCATGACCGGAATCGCGAGCGGCGCGTTCTTCCGCGCCAGTGCCGACGATCGGCGATTCAGCCGTCATTAAAGGCACAGCCTGACGTTGCATGTTCGTGCCCATCAAAGCGCGCTGGCCGTCGTTATGTTCCATGAAAGGAATCAAAGAAGTGGCGATGGAAATAATTTGGTTAGCGGCCACGCCGAACAAGTCAACTTTTTCCACGCCGGCAGTAGTCGGTTCGCCGAATTTTCTCACTTCGCAAGTGGCGACCATAAAACTACCTTCATCATCAATTGGCGTAGTGGCGGCAGTGGAAATAAATTTTTCTTCTTCAAAAGCATCAAGATAAACAACTTCGTCGGTAACTTGTGGCTTGATCGGAATCAAAACTTTCGGGCTGACTTTTTCTTTAATATTTTTGGTGTCATCATGAGTGATTTTTTCGCCGGCTTTGATGATAACCTTGCCTTTTTTGTCGGCCGGCACTTCGGACATTAAAATATATTTTTT
>JGI20214J51088_10001589_pt1 | contig 15497 bp, 10 predicted proteins | sample WetSurMetagenome_FD_51088 | JGI IMG/M metagenome (IMG submission 51088) | reverse complement strand
CACGATCATCATGCCAGGAAATCAATCCTCCATTATTTTTATCTGAATATACTTCAGGAACGGACCAGGGAGAAATTCCACCAAGATCCTGAATGTTTACATTCCAGCTTATTGTTCCCGCTGAGGTAATTTTTTTTGCACGAAGCTTAACTGTTTGTGCAGGAAAACTTCCTGTTGTTGCTGTGTGAAATAAAACCACTCCACTGCTGTCGGATGTAACAATATCAGGATAACCATATCCTTCTGTTGCTGATTGAAGAATTATTGGACTTGTACCCCAGAGTTTTGCACCGGCAGGAGAAATTTTTTGTAATCCAACCTGATATCTTGTTGAACTAATTATCCATGCAACAACAATGTTTCCATCATCAGTTTTTGCAAGTTTAGGATTTGCCTGGAAATCAGCTGTTGGATTTAATTCAATTCCATTTGCACCCCAAAGAAAATCACCGTTTTGAGAAATTGCATAAACAAACGGATTAAGATTACCACTGTTTCTAATATCAGAAAAAGTGATGATTGCATTATTATTGTCATCAACTAAAAGATCGTAGTCAGTAATCCAGCTATCCTGAGGATTATCACTTACAAGTAATCCATTCGGTGCCCAAAGTTTATTTCCCGCTGGATCTAATCTTTGAAGATAAACATTATAACTACCGCTTCTAGTGTCAAACCAGGAAATGTAACATCCACCATCAGATGTTGATTCGATTTTTGCAAGTGCTTGCTCACCTGCTGTATCGCAAACAGAAAGATTGGTTGCTGGATCACTGGACCATTGAGCATTTATTTTAAAGCTGAAGCTAAATAATAAAAACGCAATCAGGGTGAAAAATTTAAATGAACTGTTCATTTTATCTCCGTGTATAATTTAATGTTAATTACTTTTCTTAAAATATTTTTTAATGTTTTTCTTAAAGACATCAATCGGAGTTGCTTCTTTCCAGTAAGCTTCAAAAACTTTCTTTAATGCAATAGCAAAACCAGGATGTTCAACTATCATTGTTGTCATACTTGGCTGCATTGTTATTTTATCATCAAGGACAAAAACAGTAGTATTAATATCACTGATTGCAAGCTTCATAGGAAGCTCTTCAATTATCTTTGCTTCTTCTCCCATTTTTTTATAGACATCAATCATCTTCAACAAATTATTTATTTCTTCAATAGTTTTAAGTGTTTTGAATTCATAAATGCTTTTAACAGATATCTTGTTCTTCTTAACTTCGCCAGCTATCTCAAGTGTATCTTCCAGTGAAACAGAGTAGGGTGGTTTTGTAAATACCAGCAGTTCATTCTTTGTATTTCTTTCAATGTTTTCCCATCTTACCTTTACCTGACCAATATCAGTGAACACTTCGATATAGTCTAATGAACCAGAACTGTGCTTATTGGCTGTGTGAAGCTTCATTAATTCTTTGGAAAAATTTGCAGTAAACTCTTTCTTTTCATTTAAATCTTTTTCCTGACTGGAAATAATATTTTGAAGCGCGATATCAGGCCTAATGCCAATAAATATTTTAGTGCCATCTTTATACTTCTGTGTGCATAAATTTTTCTTAACCAGGCTTTGAAGAACCTCATAAGATTTATTGCGCGAGACAGAGGTAATTTTTCCAATTTCTGGTGCGGTAAATTCTTTTTTTGTAAGTAGTGCTATATAAACTTCAGACTCTCTTTTTGAAAGTCCTAACTTCTGTAGCTTTTCTATCAAACCATTCATTTTACGCGTGATTTAAAATTTTAACAATTGCACCCCCTTCTTTGGGACTGCACCCCTCTGAAGGGGGTGAGTAAAATTAAAAAGAGAAATATTTAAAAGCAATAATGTTTTAAAGTTTAATCAAATAGTGTTTGATTTTCGTTAAATTTCTATTGGTCTTTGTGTAAAAAAGTATTAGTTCCATTAGTATAATAATCTGGAAATATTTTACAAGGATCTTCATGATTCTTTTTACTAATAAAAAGTCATTTAGTCTTTTCATTTTCTTCTTAATCATAGTACTTCCAATAAATTTAAACTCTCAGTCAATTCTTTTTAATCATCTAACAACAAACAACGGGTTATCAAACAATTATGTTTCGGATATTTTTCAGGACAGATATGGTTTTTTGTGGTTTGCCACCGATGATGGCTTAAATCGTTTTGATGGATATGAATTTAAGATTTACAGAAATAATCCACAGGATAAAAATTCAATTTCGGATAATACAATTTTATCTTTTTCAGAAGATGCAAAAGGTAATTTATGGATTGGAACTAAAAACGGATTTGTTAATCGATATGATCCTATATTAGATAGGTTTACTAAGTGGGAAATAAAATCCGACATTACAAAAGAAAACCCAATTTATGTTTTGTATGTTGATAAAAATAATTTGGTGTGGATAGGAACTTACAGAAGCGGTTTGTACAGATTAAATCCGGAATCGGACAAAATTGATCACTGGTTATTTGATGCCAACAATTCAGCATCGTTAAGCAGTAATTTTATTTCTTCTATTGTTGAAGATGAGCTTGGAAACTTTTGGATTGGAACCTATTCTGGATTAAACAAACTTAGTCCTGACAAATACTCTTTTAAATTTGAGAGATTTTATTCTGAAAAAAAGAATCCCAATAGTTTAAGTGATAACTTAATCTGGAATTTAACCCAATCATCATCTGATAAAAACAAATTTTTCATCGGTACTGCGAATGGTATTACAGTGTTACATACCAAACAAGAAATATTTGAAAGACTGCAAGTTTATAATCCTGATAATCTACAATTTGGTACAGGCGCTGGTGTTGTTCTTGAAGAAAACATTAATGATCAACAAATTATATGGACAAATTCTTACGCAGGGCTAATAAGATATAACTTAACAGAAAATAAATTTTACAGGTACCTGCCAGATAAAACTAATCCCAACACCATTGCCAGCTACCAGATCAATAAGATCTTTAAAGATCGTTCAGGAGTGTTATGGGCTGCTACAAATAAAGGGATGAGTTACTTTACTCAAAAATATAACAAGCTTAACAATCCATTTTTTACCAGGCAGTTTGATTTTGAATCTGATAAACTAAACTTTCAAAACTCAACCGCAATACTTAAATCTCAAGATGGAGTTTTACTTGTTGGAACTGATAATGGGCTATATTTTTCAAGCTTAATAAATGGAAGGTATGAATTAAAAAAACATCCGGGATTATCTAAAGAAAATATTTGGTCGTTAGCTCAGGATAAATTTGATAATATCTGGGTTGGTACTTATGGTGAAGGACTTTTTCAACTAAATCTAAAAAGTAAGAACGTAGTAAAACGCGATATTCTAAAAAACATTATTTCATTACCACCAAGAAATTTTATTAAATCACTTTTAACAGATAACAAAAATAATCTTTGGTTAGGTACATGGGGTGCTGGCTTAGCCCGAATGAATTTTTCAACAAATGAGGTAAAACACTTTCATCACTTAAACAACGATATTAAATCAATAAGTCATGATGATATTTGGGTGATATATCAGGACAGCAAATCCAGAATTTGGATTGGAACAAATGGTGGGGGTTTAGATCTTTTTGATCAATCGAATGGCGGTATGTTTTATCGTATTAATTCTGAATCACAAAATCAGCCAGGATTGAACAGTAATAGCATTTATTCAATTTGCGAGTCTTTAATAAATACAAACTCAGATAATGAAACAACGCTCTGGATTGGAACAAATAATGGATTAAATAAAATTGTTATTGATAATTTATCTTTCAAATACTCACCAGTTCCCAAAATCAAAAAAGCAATTAACTACACAATACAAAACGGATTGGCAGATAATTCAATCAAAACAATTGTTGAAGATGGGAATGGAAATCTTTGGCTTGGCACAAGCTCAGGAATTACTTTATATGATTTAAAGAAAAATGTTTTTATAAATTTTAACTCTGCTGATGGTGTAATTGGTAATGATTTTAATTTTTCTTCAGGGTTAAAGTATGATGACGATTTGATAGCTTTAGGCAGCACTACCGGTTTAAATTATTTTAATCCAAAATCTATTGAGCAATCTTCTTACAATCCTGTAGTTATGATTACTGATTTCCTAATCTTTAATAAATCGATTAAACCCTCATCAACTTCAGTTTTAGCGAATACTATTTTTAGTACTGATGTAATAACTTTATCACACACACAGAATGTTTTTTCATTTCAGTTTGCGGCACTTGATTATAACAATCCAGGTTCAATAATTTATTCATATATGATGGAAGGTTTTGACAAGGACTGGATACAAAGCGGATCAAGAAGATTTATAACTTACACAAATTTAAATCCTGGTAGTTATACATTTAAAGTAAAATCCACAAACAGCGATGGAATCTGGGGTGATAAAATTACTTTGGTAAAAGTTATAATAACCCCGCCATGGTGGCAAACAATATGGGCAATTATTTTATACTTTTTAATTTTTGTTTTTGGCATCTGGGCAATTGTAAAGTTTCAATCTAACAGGACACGTTTGCAGCAAGAATTAAAAATGCGCGAGTTTGAAGCTTATCATCTTAGAGAAGTTGAGCAGATGAAATCAAGATTTTTTGCAAACATTTCACACGAATTCAGAACTCCGTTAATGTTGATAAAAGGTCCGATTGAAGAATTATTGAGAGGAAGAATAAAGGAAAATCTTAAAGATTATTATTTAATGCTGTTAAGAAATACAGAAAAACTTCAACAACTTATAGATCAGCTTTTAGAATTATCACAACTGGAATCAGAATCAATTCCGCTTAAAACAGAATGTTATGATTTGGTTTCACTAGTAAAATCATTTTCCAATTCATTTCTTCCATTGGCAGAGCAAAAAAGTATTACGTTAAATTTTAATGTAACGGTAGATTTAGCTTTTGCAATGCTTGATAAAGATAAATTTGAAAAAATTATTAATAATCTGTTAAGCAATGCTTTTAAGTTTACAGATGTAGGTGGAATTGTAAGTGTTGAAATATCAGAGACAAATAATGCAGAAAAAAAATTAGCTATAATTTCTATATCAGATTCCGGAATAGGAATAGCAGGTAAAAATCAATCAAAAATATTTGATAGATTTTTTCAGGTTGATGATTCATCAAAAAGAAATTTTGGCGGCTCGGGAATTGGTTTAGCACTTGTTAAAGAATTAACAACACTGCACAATTGGGATATTGGTGTTAATAGTAAAGAAGGAGAAGGAACAGAATTTTTAATTAAGATTCCTTTGCTTACAGAAGATGAATATAAAAAATACAAATCAACTGTTTCTGAGATAAAAAAGGATTTTAATAACGAATTTGTCGAGAAAAAAAATGAAATAAATCTTGAAAAGAGCAGTAACAAATCAAAATCTTTGATTTTGTTTGTTGAAGATTCAAGTGAGGTTAGAAATTATGTGCAGGATTTATTGAAGCAAGATTACAATGTTTTGCAAGCCGAAAACGGTGCATCAGGATTTGAAATTGCAATTAACAATATGCCTGATTTAATTATAAGCGATGTGATGATGCCAATAATGGATGGTTTTGAACTGTGCAAAAAAGTAAAAACTGATTGGAAAACAAGTCATATTCCTGTTATTCTCTTAACTGCAAAATCAACGCATCAAAGTAAATTAGAAGGGCTTGGGCTTGGCGCTGATGATTATCTAACCAAGCCATTTGATTTTGAAGAATTATCTATCAGAATTAATAATCTTATACAACAACGAAAATTACTTAGAGAAAAATTCAGCAAAGAGATTAATGCGAACGCTGAATCAATTACTACAAATTCTTTTGATAAAGAGTTTGTAGAAAAGATTATAAAGATTATCGAAACACATTTGCAGAATGAAAACTTTACGAGCGAAAGCCTTTCTGAAGAACTTTTTGTTAGCCGCAGCCAGCTAAACAGAAAATTAAATGCAATTACCGGACAAGGACCCGGAGAGTTTATTAGAATTTATAAACTTAAACGAGCCGCACAAATGATTTTAGAAAACAAACTGAGCATAACACAAATCGCACTAGAAGTTGGATTTAGTAGTCCAGCACAATTTACTCGTGCATTTCAAAAACATTTTAATTGCTTACCGTCAGAATTTCATTTAACAAATCAAAACTGACCCACCTATTTCCACAATTCTAAATGACCAATAATTAGCATTGGGCAAATTATCTTTATGTCTTTTGCTTCAAAAAAGCAAAACATTAAAACAAAAAAGCAATTCCGCACATTCTAAAAAAATTACTTTTGAACACAAATAATGAGGAATTAAATAAGATTTCTCTGTAGCTCAAGTTGTAACAATCAAAACTTAAACTAATGAAACAAGTAATCTCAAAGCCAAATAATTTTTCAAAACAAAATGATGCACAAATAAAACAGAAAGAAAAAAAACTTGAGATAAGCATTTACGCCTTACTCATAATCGTAACTGTGGCGTTAATGCTTTTAATTTTTAACTTTTTTTTATTGGATAAATAAATGAAAAATTTTATAACGCATAACATAAGTCTGATTAAAAGAGATTTCTTCAAGATAGTTTATGCAATTTTGCTTTTAATACTCTTAGTGATTTTACAGAGTTAAAAAATATAATTAACTACATTTATAAACTTCAGGAGGAGCTAAGGTGAATAGAATACTTTTATCAATAGTCTTTACAATTATTCTCATTACTCAAGTACATTCTCAGGGAATACCGGGAACAATTAATTATCAGGGTGTATTAAAAGACGCATCCGGAAACATTGTCGCAAATGGGAATTACGATCTTGCTTTTAAATTGTACAATGTTGTTTCTGGTGGAACAAGCCTTTGGAGCGAAACACAAACAATAAATATTTTTAATGGAATCATTAATACAAAACTTGGAACTCTGACATCTTTACCCGATTCAATTTTTGAAATAGCATTATGGCTTGGAATTACAGTTGGTGCAGAAACAGAGCTAATACCAAGAATTGCTTTAACATCTGTTCCTTACAGTTTTTATACGATGAATGTTTTAGACAGCAGCATTACATCTTCAAAAATTGCTGATTGGCAGGTTGTAAAAAGTTTAAATGGGTTAAAAGACAGTGTTAATCTTGTTGCTGGCAGCAACATTTCAATCACTCCGTCAGGTAATAATATTACGATATCCTCATCAGGTGGAACCGGCGGTGGAGATATTACTTCCGTGATTGCGGGAAGCGGTCTTGCTGGCGGGGGAACTGTTGGCGATGTTACACTTTCCATTGCTAATGATGGCATTACTAATATTATGCTTCAGAATAACTCGGTTACATCAGACAAAATAGTAAACGCGACAATTACAGCAACAGATATTGGAAGCAACCAGGTTATTAAAAAAGTAAACGGAATAAAAGATAGTGTGAACTTAGTTGCAGGATCAAACATTACCATTACTCCAGGCGAAAATAATATAACAATCTCTGCAACTGGAGGCGGTGGCGGTACCATTGGTGGCAGTGGAACTGCTAATTATCTTCCTCTTTTTACAGGTACAACTACCTTAGGTAATTCTGTTATCTATCAAACAGGTGGGAATATTGGTATCGGCACAACCACCCCCGATGCTAAACTTGAATTAAGTGGAAGTGATGCTTTAATTAACGGGCTTACGGTTGGAAAAGGCACAGGTAATATTTCAACTAATTCTGCTTTCGGTTATGTAGCGCTTAATTCCAACACTACAGGATTGGGCAATGCCACCAATGGATATGCATCGCTTTATTCAAACACCACAGGTAATTACAATACCGCTAATGGATATATGTCGCTCTATTCTAACACCACAGGATACGACAATACCGCCACCGGAGTTCAAGCGCTTTATTCCAATACAGAAGGATTCCGAAATACCGCCACCGGATTGAATGCGCTTCGTTACAACATTACAGGTAATTACAATACTGCCAATGGTTTCAAAGCACTTTATTTTAACACCACAGGATACGACAATACCGCTAACGGGGTGCAATCGCTTGGTTCCAATACAGAAGGATTCCGAAATACCGCCACAGGGTTGAATGCGCTTCATGACAACACTCTCGGTAATTACAATACCGCCAATGGATATGTATCGCTTTATAATAATACCGAGGGAGACAGCAATTGCGCTATAGGATCTTACGCACTATATTCCAACACCATTGGATACAACAATACAGCTAACGGGGTTCAAGCGCTATACTCAAACACCACAGGATTCCGAAATACCGCCATTGGAATGTATGCGCTTTATTCCAATACCGAAGGATTATACAACGCCGCCACCGGAATGTATGCGCTTTATTCCAACACCACAGGTTCCTATAATTCTGCCAACGGTTATAGATCTCTTTATTCCAACACCACAGGTTCCTATAATTCTGCCAACGGTTATAGATCTCTTTATTCCAACACCACAGGAGGGTACAATATAGCTTACGGAATGTATTCCCTTTATTATATTACCACAGAGGGTCATAACACATGTATTGGGTATAGTGCTGGAGATTTACATACTATCTCTCAAGGCACTTTTCTTGGTAGCAATGCTTATCCAAATGGTGATGGTTATAGCAATGTTATGGGTTTAGGTTATAGCACACGACCTACTGCCTCAAATCAGGTTAGGATTGGCAACAGTTCTGTAACAAGTATTGGCGGATATGCAGGATGGACGAACCTTTCTGACGGACGTTATAAAACATCTATTCAAGAGAATGTTAAAGGATTAGATTTTGTTATGAAGCTGCGCCCCATTACTTACCAGCTAGATGTAAACAGGTTAGCCTCAGATCTTAAAGAAGATCAGAAGCGAGATGAAAATGGAAATATAATTATATCCCCCACAGAAACAGATATAAAATCACGCAATGAAAAATCACAAATTGTATATACAGGCTTTATAGCACAGGAAGTTGAGAAAGCAGCTAATGAAGTTGGATTTAATTTCAGCGGTGTAGATGCCCCAAAGAATGAAAATGATTTTTACGGTTTACGTTATGCAGAGTTTGTTGTGCCGTTAGTTAAAGCAGTTCAGGAACAACAGAAAATTATTGAAGAATTAAAAAGCAGAATAGAGGAATTGGAGAGAAGATAAAAGTTTAGTTAGCAAATTATCGAAAACGAAAATAATTGAATTAATTAGATTTAACTTATGTGGATAGAATAACAAAGCGGTAGCGATATAGAAGCAGATTGCTGTCGCTAATCCACTAAACTTTAATTAATAAATAATTGAATGAGGAAATAAAAATGAAATATAAATTTTACTTTGTCGCTTTAATCACAACGTTTTTATTTGCTGATGTTGGATTTACACAGTATCAAATATCCAATAGCGTAATTAGCAGTGGAGGATTTATAACAATAAGTGCAAACAACCTTTTATCCGGCAGCATTGGTGAAACATTTATTGGAAACTCTATAAATGCAACTCAACAACAGCAAGCAGGTTTCTGGTATATTTATCAACAATTAACTGTAACCGATGTTGGAGATGAAGGTTTGATACCAACAGTATTTAAACTTGAGCAGAATTATCCAAATCCATTTAATCCATCTACAATAATAAAATTTGCAGTTCCGGAAAGAAGCAATGTGCTGATTAAAATATATGATATCCTGGGAAGCGAAGTTGTAACTCTTGTTAATGAAGAAATGGATGCTGGTTGGTATGAAAAATATTTTAATGCCTCAGGATTTTCATCAGGAGTTTACCTGTTTAGAATGGAAACAGGAATTTACTTAAGCACTAAAAAGATGATGTTGATTAAATAACATTTAAAGAAAAAAATTAGTTTACGGAGTATGGATATGTTAAAATATATTTTGATTTTTGTTTTTTTATCATCTTCATTCATTCAATCACAAATAACTTTCCAAAAAACTTATGGCGGTGTGCAAGAAGAAGAATGTGACGCAGTTGTACAAACTGAGGATGGCGGATTTATGCTTGCCGCTTCAACCAAAAGTTATGGTAATGGCAGCTACGACTTATATATTATAAGAACCGATCCTTATGGAGATACTTTGTGGACACGAACCTTCGGAGAAACCAGGTATGATACCGCTAAGGATATCCTCAAAATAGATGATGCAAACTATTTGATTGCAGGATCGCTTGATGGTAAAGTTTATCTCATCAAGATAAGAGATGATGGTGATACTATCTGGACTAAAATCATCGGAAATGAAGATGACTACATCGTAAATACCATGAAAAAGACTCTGGATGGAGGTTATATTTTATGCGGCAATAAAGATCTGAGCGATTATTTTATTTTAAAAACTAATAGTGATGGGGACAGCTTATGGACCAAAACATATGAGTATGGTAGTGCATATTCAATCGATCCGACAGATGACGGAGGCTATATATTAATGATACGTCCAGGTAACTGGCTACACCCTCAAAATGATTTTGTTATCGTTAAAACTAATTCTTTTGGGGATAGTCTTTGGGCGAAAATTTTCTATAGTCCTAATGTTGAAATTGGTTATGAAGTTGAACAAACTACCGATGGAGGTTATATGCTTGCCGGTAGAAAGGATGGTGCAGTTGTGGGAGATTCGGATTTTTATTTACTGAAAACAAATTCAAATGGAGATTCTTTATGGGCAAAGACTTATGGTGGTGATGATATGGATAGAGCGTTTACTGCAATGCAAACATCTGATGGAGGATATATTTTGGGCGGATTCACTGCTTCCTTCAATGTGCAGTATTACGATTTTTATATTGTTAAAACAGATGCTGATGGCGATACTTTATGGACGAAAACCTATGGTGGTCTTTGGCAGGAAGAGATTGCCGATATAGAAGAAACTTCAGATGGTGGTTATGTGGCTGTTGGTTATACTTACAGCTTTGGTGCAGGGAGTAATCCAAATATTTATTTTATAAAAACTGATCAAAATGGTTTGATAACAGAAGTTGAAAAAGAAAACAATTCTCTGCCAACCTCTTTCGAATTATATCAGAACTATCCTAACCCATTTAATCCAAGTACAAAAATTAGTTGGCAGTCATCAGTCAGCAGTCATCAAACTTTAAAAGTTTTTGATGTTCTTGGAAGAGAGATTACAACTCTTTTTGATGAGTACAAACCAGCAGGAAGTTATGAAGTTGAATTCAATACATCAACCATTAAACATCAACCATCTTCCGGAGTTTATTTTTATCAACTTAATGTCGTAGATCCCGAAACAAGTTCGGGACAGGATTTTATCCAAACTAAAAAAATGATTTATTTAAAATAATAATTTTCAATAACCAGAATTGGAGCATTGCTATGTTTAGATATTTTACAATGATTTTGTTATCGGCATCCTCAATGGTTCAAGCCCAAATAACTTTTCAAAAAACTTATGGCGGCATTGAAGAAGAAGACGCAAATGCTTTTGTAGAAACTTATGACCACGGATTTATGATTGCCGGATCTACTAAAAGCTATGGTGCTGGTAATTATGATCTTTACATTATAAGGACCGATCAATATGGAAATCCTATCTGGACAAAAACTTTTGGTGGCACTGGATATGACAAATCAGCCGACATAATTAAAACTGATGTTGCAGAATATTTAATAGCTGCATTTTCAAGCACAGCATCAGATGCAAATATTTATTTAGTTAAAATCGATGATAACGGGGATACTCTTTGGACAAAAACAATTGGAACCGAAGACAATGATCATGTTACCCGAATAAAAAAGACAGACGATGGTGGATTTGTTCTCTGCGGTTATATTGAAAGATATTTTGAGTATAAATATTTAATATGGAAGTTTAGCAGTACTGGTGATTCTGTTTGGGCAAAAACTTATAACTTTGGCTGGGCTCAGGATATTGATCAAACAAATGATGGTGGTTATATGATGGTAGTTTATCCTTATGCAAATCTAACCCCAGTTCAAGATTTTCAACTAGTAAAAACTAATTACATGGGAGATACATTATGGACAAAATTTTACGGTGGACCTGATATTGAAATTGCATACGCTGGTGAGCAGGTAACTGGCGGCGGGTATATTATTGCAGGAAGGACTAATAGTTTTGGAAACGGTGCTTCTGATTTCTATTTGATCAATACAAATGAAAGCGGAGATTTATCCTGGGATAAAACTTTTGGAGGAGACCTGGATGATAGAGCGTTTTCTATGATGCAAACTTCTGATGGCGGTTTTATTCTTGGCGGATATACAGCATCATTCAATGTTGGTTATTTTGATTTCTATATGGTACGAACAAATTCTAATGGTGATACTTTGTGGACAAAAACTTACGGTGGAGAATGGCAGGAAATGATTTATGATATTAAGGAAACCTCGGATGGAGGATTTGCTGCTGTGGGATATACTAACAGTTTTGGTGCTGGTAATAATCCAAATATTTATTTTGTTAAAACAGATGCATCTGGTTTGATTACAGATATTGATGATCCAACAGATGGTTTCCCTGAAGATTTTAAATTATACCAGAATTATCCCAATCCTTTTAATCCATCTACAAAAATTAGATTTACTATTCCGCAAAATGTAAGACAAGAGACAAAAAATGTATCACTAAAAATTTATGATATTCTTGGAAGTGAAATTGCAACATTGGTTAACGAAGAAAAAATTGCAGGAAGATATGAGATTGAGTTTAATTCAGAATCCAGTATCAAGCAACCAGCATCCGGAATCTATTTCTATCAACTTAAAGCAGGAGATTTTATTCAAACAAGAAAAATGATTTATATGAAGTAAGCTATTCTTCCTTAATCATATAAAGCAGATTGTCCTCAACTTTATAATACATTGGTGCAATCTGTACTTTGGGATATCGCTGACGTAATCTCTGCGTTTCGCTAAGAATGAAATCTATTTCGTTATTGATTTCGAACATGGGAGCATAATTATTAAAATGTTCTTCTGCTTGTTCGATTGTCCAGCCCCCGTTTTCAGAAAGCTTAGTGATAAATTGATTTTTCTTTGACATCAGGTTTACCATTCCGCAATTACTGTGGCCGATTAGCGCAACGTGTTTTACTCCACCAACAGAAATTGCAAACGAAACTTTAAACTCGCTGTAACGAAGATTAGCTCCGCCGGAACGAATTATAAATGCAAAGTTATCCGGCATATGAAGATGCTTGCGGTTATCCATACACATTCCAATAAGTAACTGTGCGTTGGAGTAATTTTCAAATTCACGATCTAAATTGTGATACTCCAACAACAAACCAATTGGAGTCTTTTTGTACTCATGGGGAATGTCTGTTACTTTTGATATTGATAAGAGTCTTTTCATTTCATTAAAAACTATTCATTAAACATGTATCCGGCACTTCTAACGCTAACAATATACTTTGGATTTGAAGGGTCATCTTCAAAGTGTTTGCGTAGCCTGGCTATAAAATTATCTACGGTTCGTGTTTCAATATCAGGATTCATATTCCAAACATTCTCAAGTAACTCTTTACGCGCAACAACTTTGTCTTTATTCTCTATAAGATATTTTATAATCATTGCTTCATAAGATGTTAATTGAAATTCCTTTTTACCTTTAATACATTTTAAATTTTCAAAATTGATGATGTTATCCCCAAACTTGTAAACCGGGGTTTCAATCGCAACTTTTTGATACCATTTTTTACGTTTCAACATCCCATTTATGCGTAACAATAATTCTTTAAGATGAAAAGGTTTTGTAAGATAATCATCTGCACCAAGTTCAAGTCCCCTTACCCTATCTTCGATCTGTGTGCGTGCGGTTAACATAAGTATCGGCATTTGCGGATGTTTATCACGAATATGTTTCGCAATTTCAAATCCGTTATAATAAGGCAGCATTATATCAAGCACTATTAAATCAAATTCATTTTCATCAAATAGTTTTATCGCTGCCCGTCCATCTTTTGCCAGCGTTACCTTGTATCCTTCTTCTGTAAGATTATATTCTAATCCATGAGCAAGATTTTCCTCATCTTCGACTAATAGAATTTTTGATTGGTTCAATTGTTCTTCGCTCATTTCTAAAAACCTTATTCTTTCATGGATTATTTCTTATCCAGGTAAATCGGCAACTCTATTTTAAACTTAGAGCCCTTGCCTTTTCCATCACTATGTGCAGAAATTTTCCCCCTATGATTTTTTATTATCTCTTTAACAACGTACAGTCCAAGTCCCGTCCCTTTGACATTAGGAATATCTTTTTCATAAATTCTATGAAACTTTTGAAATACTTTCTTTAATTCATCGTGTGGTATTCCAATCCCGTTATCGGCAAATTCTATTTCAACTTTTTTAGTGCTGTGTTTAAAGTTTACTTTAATTTCTAATTCGCCTAGACAATACTTCAAAGAATTATCGACAAGGTTATCAAACACCGTTTTGATTGAACTTCTGTCTAAAAGAACTTCACAATCCGCATTACCGCTAAACATAATCACGGATTCCTTTAGTTGAAATTGTTCTGCTGACTCAAGGATTATTTCCTTAATGGTTTCATCAGCTTTATAAGATTCAAAATCTCCTCTTAACTTTTTCTTTTCCATTAATGCAATTTCAAGAATTGAATTGATAAGATTTTTTAGCCTCTCTGCGTCCCGCATCATTAAATTATAAAACTCCATTCTCTTTTCTTCAGGTACATCGCGCGAGTTAAGTGTTTCTAAATAAAGCTGAATTGAAGATAATGGTGATTTTAATTCGTGTGTAACATTTGCAATAAAGGTATCGTAAAGTGCAGTTAATCTTATCTGGATATTTAAGTGACGAAAGATTAGTACAAGCGCTAATGACAAACCAACAAGTAAAACTATTCCTCCAACAAAAGGGAAAACACTTGGTGCATCATAAACTATTTGTGGTGATACAGTTTCACCTACTTGTTCAAAAATAATATTGTTTTTTACATACCAGTAAATCCATAACAGTAGTACAGCAAGCCAAACAAGCTGTGCAAAAACAAAAATTACAAGGTTATATACAAATGAGTGTCTTCTTCTCATATTTGATTTTAAAGCAATTGTATTTATTTACTAATTTGAAACGAACATCATTTCAATATGTGTAAAGAAATAAAGAGTTACAAAACAGTTTTTAGATACTCCACTATTTCTTCAGAACTATCAAAACAATTAATTAAATCTGATCTTCTATTCTCTATAGACATTTGTTTATTTATTACACTAACAATTTCTTTCCACATCTGCGAGTGGCAAATAATAGGCTTTAGCTGCTGAAGATTTTTATTTGCATATTCCCAAACCGCAGCAAACTCTAGCAGTGTTCCCGTGCCGCCTTGCAAAATAATATAAGCATCACCAAGTTCAAGAAGTTTTGTAATTCTTTCAAAAAGTTTTTCTTCTCTAACTTCAATTGTTATATAACGGTTAGGTTCGGAATTCCATAAATCAACAGTAACTCCATAAACTAACCCGCCGTTGTCAAAAGCTCCTTTTGATGCGGCTTCCATAATTCCTTTGTAACCGCCTGTGCAGATGTTAAATCC
>JGI20214J51088_10001588_pt1 | contig 15497 bp, 8 predicted proteins | sample WetSurMetagenome_FD_51088 | JGI IMG/M metagenome (IMG submission 51088) | reverse complement strand
CTTTTGCCGATCTCAGGGGAACTGGGAAAGCTCAGGATGTGATAATTAAAGATCGTCATACCCGCCTATGGGCATATACCGGTAAATTTGAGCTTCTTTGGACAGCCTCGGCCAATCTCGGTCACTTCCCCACATTCTACGACAGCAATAAAGATGGGAAAGAGGAGGTATATATAGGGTACTCCAAATTTGATCCTTCAGGAAAGCTGATCTGGTCACTGGATAGTCTTATGGGCGAGCATGCCGACGGGATATGTGCAGGGGATTTCACTCTGACTGGCGCCCCGGAACGGGTGTTCATAGGAGGAAGCGATGACGGTGTGTTGTTTCTCGACGGTTCAGGTCACATCCTGAAGCATGACCTGGTTGGTCATGCCCAGACACCAAGCGCCGGAAATTTCCGGCCTGACATTCCAGGCCTGGAATTCTGCAACATCAACTTCTGGGGAGAGCCAGGACTAATAACACTTTACAACTGTTCGGGAGAAAAGATTACCAGCTTTGAGCTGATACATGCCGGCTCACCGGTCATGCCCGTGAACTGGAAAGGTGACGGCACTGAGTTTATCTTCCTGTCACCCAATACTGTGGAAGGAGGACTGTTGGACGGATGGGGAAGAAGGGTTGTGATGTTCCCCAATGATAGCCATCCTGATCTTGCCTGGATGGCCCATGACATGACAGGGGATCCGAGGGACGAACTTATAGTATGGGATACAGAGTCAATCTGGATCTACACACAGGATAGTCCATACAAAGGAACACGGATCTACGCTCCGAAACGACCGCCTTTGTACAATGAATCTAATTATGGTCCGGTAGTCTCATGGCCTGCATGGAAGTCGGTGCAGGATCATTGAACACCGGCATGGTGGTTATCCTGTCCCTGCTTCTCCGCCAACTGGCGGATTCGCATGGCAAAGCAGGTCTCTCCGCCAGTCGGCGGATGAACTCTTTTGATCCGGAAGAATACGAGAATATAATATTCTTTCCTTAACATCTTGAATATCAATGGTGAGTTATAAAGACAAAATCGTTACATTTCCATTATTTAATACCTGTTATCCCCAAAGCCTTGCAAGAAACCTGGCAAGGTTAATACTGAAATAATGTATTTCACCAGAGCTCCCGAATATGGGTTACTGGTTGAACAGATAACATTAGGAATATTGTAAATTTCCACCTATTAATTTATATGTTAAATATCTTGGTAAGATTTAATCTAACAAGATATTTTTCTATAAATGACGATCCAATCCTTATAAAATCCATTTCGGATAATATAAAATCTAGAATTCATCTTGCTACAAATGAATCTGTTCCACAATAAATACAGACGTCTCGGCAGGAATTATTTTATAATTAATAAATTTTCTTAAAGAAAATATTTGCCAATTCAAGAAAACAATTTTAAATTTATTGCTGAAAGTTACTGCAAGGTTTTAGTGGGCTACTGATTTATATTCATTAAACATTAGGTGTAGAAGGATTGTAGGGTTATAAGCTTGATTTATTGCTTAATATGTTATAACCATGTCAATGTCTCTTTCGTATGGACTATCGTTGTCCTTTGTTGAATCTTACAACTATTCATTTTTCTGGACAGACATACTATCTTATACAAAAAGTATATGGAATAGATATTCTCAAATTTCATATGAAAAGTCTCCTATAATTCTTGAATAATAAAACGAAATAAATCAATATAATATGAAACATTTCTTAATATTAACGGCGATCTTTTACCTGCATTCAATAAGCTATGGACAGGTAGTAAACTATGCCTATGATAACTCAGGCAACCGTACATCCCGGACGGTAACAGTTTCAAAGTCAATGTTGACTAAAAGAGACACATCAAACATTAATACCGATAAGATTATTGAGCAGATCGGGGAAAAATCGATTGTAGTCTATCCTAATCCGGTAAGTGAGGAAGTTAATGTTGAAATAACAGGTTATGATGAAAATCTTGATGGTTCAATTACACTTATTGATCAGGGAGGCAGACTAATATTTCAAAAGCCGCATCTTTCCTCAGTAAATACTTTTAATCTTTCCCGATATTCAAAAGGAGTCTACTTTATGATTATCAAAATTGGTGCTAATGAAACCAAATACACCATAATAAGAAATTGACAAAATGTAAAGCTTTTAACCCCTTGACTCAGAATTATTCAAACTATCTATAATCCTCTTAATTAAAATATAATAAACCTTAAAATATCCTGATCATGAAAAAACTAACACTGATTATCGCTTTGTTTTTTGTAATATTTACTTCCGGTTTGATGGCACAAATAAAGGTAAATTCAAGTGGTTATGTAGGCATAAATAATACAAGCCCCACTTATCGCCTTGATGTTGCAGGTAACGTAAAATTTGTAAATAGCGGCAAAACAATAACTTTCGAGGGGTACAGTTTTGGACCTTCATCATCAACTGGAATTAGTCTTGGGAGTACTAGTAATTACTGGGGCTCTGTCTGGGCTACAAGTGCATTTTTCACTAACCCTCCGACTATTACATCCGATATAAATTTTAAAGAAAATATTACTGACCTCAGTTCAATGAGCGACAAACTTAAGCTTTTACGGCCAGTTACATATAAATTGAAAACTGAGGTATCTGGGCTATTTGTTGATAAAGATAAAAACAATACTCAATATGGGTTTTTAGCTCAGGAACTTCAGAAAATATTCCCCGAGATGGTTACATCACAGGAAAATGGAATACTTGGGATTCAATATACTGAATTAATACCGGTTCTTGTTCAAGCTTTAAAAGAACAGCAGGATCAGATAGATTTATTGAATAAGCGAATAAAGGTACTTGAAAATACACTGAAGTGAATCTCTAAAACAACTGACAATTATGAAAGGGCTATTTTTTATTGTCACAATATTAGGGATGATTATTCCTACTATTAAGGCTCAGGAATTTGACCTGACCTATACTTCACCTGAGAGTGGCACTCTTACCCATACGGCACGCAATAGTGTAACTTTAGGAGCAGGATACACCTATACACCAAGTGGAGGTTCTTTAACTATTGATATTCAGAATCCGGTTGTAACCGGAACTGAAACATATACTACTACTCCCATTGATCCTGAAACACGTGTTTTAAACACAACTTACAAACCAGGTTCTACTTCAGGCAGTTTTAATCTTGATCCGATGGGAGGGGCCACCTATAATATCCCGATAGATGTCCAACCCGGAGTGAATGGATTGGCACCCAATCTTTCCCTTGTCTACTCTGGTAGTAACGGTCGCGGTATTGCCGGATATGGATGGGAAATTGCTGGGATCTCAGCGATTGATCGCGGGCCTCAGACATATTTTTATGATGGATCCTACATGGCAGATTTGACAGACAGGTTTTATCTTGATGGACAAAGACTTGCGAATACCTCAGGCCAATATGGTGGCTCTGGTACCCAATATCAGGCAGTAAATGATATTTTTACAAGGGTTACTGCACAAGGGACAAATAATTGGTTTAAAGCCGAGACAAAATCAGGACTTATTTATGAATATGGTAACACCTCTGGTTCAAAAGAATTGGGTATTGATCCTAATGGTAATAGTATGGGATTGAAATGGTACGTTTCAAAAATATCAGACCTTTTCACAAATCAGATGAATTTTTCATATTTCATGGATCAATCATTCCCCTATCTGGGCGAAATCACATATGGTTCAAATNCGATAACATTTTATTATAAAACAAGAATTGACAAAATTGTCTTTTATAAGAAAGGCTCGAAGCTGGAAAAACGGTTAATACTTGACAAAATAACAGTTAAATATAATAACACATTAGTAAAAACATATGAGCTGAAATATAATTTCCTTTATGCCTGGAGTAATATCTTACAATTGAATGAGGTTATTGAATATGGTATTGGCTCTGACCGGTACAATTCTATAGTTTTTACATATTTCCCATCAAAAGATGTTTCATTTTCTTTGACGACCACGAATACAACTCATGCGGATATCAGTAATAAATCAAAAATGATACCTGGAGATTTTAATGGGGATGGGAAAACAGATTTTCTTTGCTTGCCAGATGCCTCAAAAGGTGCATCATGGACAGGTATGCGAGTCTATAAAAGTGATGGTAACGACAATTTCAGTTTAATGTTTTCAAGTACAACTTCCATACCCCTTTCGACCTTAATAGATATTAGGGTATTGGATATAAATGGAGATGGATTTGATGATATATTGTACGAGCAAAATTATTCCAATGTATCTTATTTCATGTATATTTTAAATAATACCGGAAGTTCTTTTAGTTCTCCAGTTCAGATAAGTTCAACCCCTAATAATACAGCAGATTGTGGATTTAGCGGGAAAAGTCGCAGGAATGAATTTCAGGAAGACAATGAATTACATGGAGATGATTATACCGGAGATGGAATGAATGATATCTTAATATCACTTCCTTCCGGTACAGGAGTAATATATTCTTTTGTTGATGGGTCCGGAGTCAAGAGAACCTATTTGAATGAAATTGGGTGGATAAGCGTTGGTCCTCAGGTTTTTAGTGGTGATTTTAATGGAGATGGACAATCTGACATCTGGAGTTTATATAGTGATTTCCTAAAAATTGTGTCATTCAATTATACTAATGTCACTACTACACTCCTTGTGATGCATGATACCCTGACAACGGGCTCTTTTTTTAATCTTGGTGACTTTAATAATGATGGGAGGACAGATATATTTATATATGGATCAGGAAGAGGTGGAACTCCAGTAAACTCTTTGTACTGGCAAACTCTCCTTTCAACTGGGACTAGATTTGATACTTACCTAAATGGGCCGGGGAAGTTTAATATGATCCAAGATTATGTAAGGGTAGGGGATTTTAATGATGATGGAAAAACAGATATCATGGCTACTTCTGCAAATCAAAGTTGGATTGGAACAAAATACTTTATTTTTAAAAACAATGGAGATTCTTTTAATTCATATACTTTGAGTTCTGAACCAACTACCGCTAACAATTTCTATCTTGGTGATTACAACGGTGATGGGAACTCAGATTATATAACTACAATCAAACAATCTTCCGGAGTTAATGGGTATAAAGTATTTAGAACAATCGCTGATACTGCTTTTGCATTGAAAAAAGTAGCAAATGGACTGGGGCAGCTTACTAAAATTACGTATACCAAATTATCTCAGGCTCCATCAAGTATATATCAAAGGGGAACGGGAGCTGCCTATCCTGTCACTGATTTTCAAGGTCCATTAACAGTTGTGAGTTCTGTACAGGATGATAATGGTAAAGGGACATTAAATACCCACAATTTTTATTATGAGAGTGCAAGATTCCATCTTCAGGGAAATGGATTTCTTGGCTTTGCGAAAATAAGGAATACTGATGTAACGGCATCGATTGAAAGTGAGAGTATTTCAGGTTATAATACAACTTACTTTTACCCTCAGCTGCTTAAAACTTTAACAAAAAGGATGGGAACAACAGACACAATAGATAAAGTCAATAATACCTGGTCACAGGTTGTTTTGGATGCCACGCAAAAACGCATTTTCCCTTATGTCCAAAGTTCAGAGCAGACCAATAAATTAACTGGTCATAAGGTAACTATAACCTCTCAATATGACAATTATGGGAATCCTACCTCAATAATAAAAATCTATTTAAATGGGCCAACTGAAACTACTACTAATACATACAATAATACTGTCTCTCCAACACAATGGCTCTTGGGAAGACCAACGGCAACATCTTTGACATATGTTAGTGATACAACCATAACTCGATCCGGAACAAGAGTTTTTGATCCAAATAATAATCATGTGACAGGGGAAACCTGGCATTCCGGTACAAACAACCAGATTGTTCAGAATTATTATTATACTCCTAACGGATCTCTGAAAAGAACGAAAGTTACCGCAAGTAGCCAGGATCGTTTTACCACTTATACTTATTGGGCCGATAGTATTAGAATAGCTACAATAACTGATCCTTTATCTCATGCAGTTACCAGCAGATATGATACCTATGGGAGGTTGACCTCCAGGAAAGATTATTTAAACAATAAGGATAGCCTGACATACGATAATATGCATCGGGTTGTCAATGAATATTCAACATCCGGAGCTCAGGTCACTACATTGTATACATGGGAAGATCCATTAGTTACGCCCTTGTTATCGAGGTATTCTATTCAAAAAACAGGTATTGATGGTTCTGTTACGAAAAGTTATTTTGATAAACTTGGCAGAGAAATACGCAATGATGTAAAGGGATTTGATGGTAGTATGATACATACTGATACCCAGTATAATATCAAGGGTCAGGTTGATAATGTTTCGGATCCATTTTCTTCTGGTTCACCCCTGTTGAATAGTTACCTATATGATAACTATGGACGAGTGACTAATCTGAACAGACCATCAGGAAGAAATTCTACATGGACTTATAACAACAACAGTATTACCGAAACAACAGCCGGGAAATCTTTTACCAAAACTTATTCTTCAGACGGGACCGTTTCTTCAGCTGCTGATGCAGGCGGAACAATAAGTTATGCATATTTCCCCGATGGAAAGGTTAAAACAATAACAGCACCTGGAAATATATCAACCACAATGAGATATGATATTGCAGGAAATCAGACTAAATTAGTTGATCCAAGTGCAGGTACAATAACCTATTCATATGATGGTTTTGGCCAGTTGACAAACCAAATAAATGCCAAAGGACAAACCTTGACAATAAATTATCATCCTGATGGAAGACCAAATACTAAGATTCAGTCTGTGGAAGGAAATACTACATATAATTATAACACGAATAAACAATTGACAAGCATAGTTTCTCCACCCTCTAATCAAGTCAAGAGAAGATTTGTTTATGATACAAAAGGAAGAGTGACCAGTATGATCGATTCAATCCCCGGGACTTCAAAATTCATTACAAGTTTTTCATATGATACTAAGGGTCGGCTCAGCACAATAACCCATCCATCAGGTATTGTCGAAACCAAGAATTACAATTCCTTCGGTTATCTTTCCTCAGTAAATGCAGGAGGGGCAGATAGATGGACAACAACAGGGATGAATTCACGACAACAGGTTACAACCGGGAAATATGGGAGTAATTTGAATACTACAATTGGTTATGACAACTTTGGGAATCTGACATCAAAAGTAACAGGGACAATTGAAGATTATTCTTATAACTTTGATCCTGTTAGCGGTAATTTAAACTGGCGACAAAATAATAAATACTCTAATCTGAAAGAGAATTTTTATTATGATAACCTTGACAGGCTGGATAATGTTTATATGGGTACTACAATGACTCTCGATATGGCTTATGATGGAAGTAAAGGAACCATTACCACCAAGACAGATGTTGGAACTATGCTCTACAATACAGCAGGCAGACCATACAGGTTGAGCAATATTAATCCGGCAACTAGTCTCACGCCGGGAAATGCACAGACTACAACTTACACTTCCTTTGAGAAGATAAGTACAATATCAGAAAACAACTATAATGCTTCATTTACCTACAATTCTGTTGATCAAAGAATGAAAATGACTGTTCTTCAGGGGAGTAGCCTTGTTGTAACAAGGTGGTATCCAACCGGGTCTTTTATGAAGGATAGTATTCCCGGTAGTTCCAAATTGTATACATACATTGGGGGGGATGCTTATACTGCTCCTTGTGTTGCTATAAGACAAGGAACACTCACTAGGTATTTTTACTTAATAAGAGATCATTTAGGCAGTATTATTGAAATTTCTGACTCGACAAATACCAAATTATATGAATATAGTTATGACGTCTGGGGTAGAATGAGAAATCCATCAACATGGGCAAACTATACTCCGGGATCTGAACCGGCGCTATTTACAGGTCGTGGATTCACCGGGCATGAACACCTCTCCTGGTTCAATCTGATAAATATGAATGGAAGGGTTTATGATCCTCTTATTGGTCAGTTCTCCAGTCCTGATAATCATATTCAAAATCCGGGTTTTACTCAGAACTTTAACAGATATGGATATTGCTACAATAATCCACTGAAGTATACAGATCCGTCAGGGTATGATATCTTCTGGAGACCAGGAGCCTCACATGAATACGAATATTATGAATACGAAAATACCCACAATATTCAATGTGGTGGCTACGGCTCTTCAAGACTTATGACTCAGACTGATTTTGATGAAATGTGGTTTTCGGATTATGGAGGTAGGTGGGACGCAAATTCAGGATTAACTTATTTTGAGAGCAATGCTGAGGCTTTTTTGGCAGGCGTTATTTATTGTGAAAGTTTTAAGACTTGGGGATCTGTCCCAGGGATGGCTACGAGTGTTACAAACGCATGCTCAAGATATTCAAAAATTGTAACAAATCAAAACCTTACCGCATCTTTGTCTGGAGGAGAGAGATTAGAAAATAGCCATCCTTGGATGGATATAGCAATAGAGGAAATTGGACAGACAGAACAGATTATGGATCCCTCAAATCCTAACGAAACAATAATAAATCCTAGGATTCAAAACTATTTTACAGATGGTGGTTTTGCAGGCGATCCTGTTACAACCGCATGGTGTGCGATTTTTGCTAACTATTGTCTCCAGAATAGCGGCATAAAAGGTACAGGGAGCCCTGGATCTGCATCATTCGGGAGTTGGGGACAAAAAATTGACGGGCCAGCTTTTGGTTCAATAGCAGTATTCTCTGGTCATGTTGGTTTTGTTGTAGCGATCGATAAAGAAAGTATTTATCTACTAGGTGGAAATCAGAGCAATAAGGTTTCTATAAGCCCTTATTACAGCACAAAAAATATAAGAAGTTACAGGTATCCTAGTAATTACAGTCCATGTCGTTGGCCTTTCAATTAAAAAAAAGTGAAATGAAAACACTCCTCTCAATTCTCGTTCTTGCTGCTTTTCTTAATTGTATTAATCAAAGCAAATTAATCAAACAATTAGATGAAAGAATTTTATATCAAAAAGATAAGCATTCAAAGATATTTGAGTATTCATACGAAAGTAAATTTTATAAACAGATTGTGGATATTGAATTTTTGTCGAATATTGAAATTTATTTTAGAATTATTACAACGGATAAAAAAGCAAATAATTCGTCAATTATTCAAGGTAATGCAAAAAGAGATATTGATCAGGACCCTGAACAGGATGAAGATGAAGCAAAAATTCCTTACGATTCTTATCAATATTTATATTCAAGTGGTGAATGTAAAGTGTTAATTAGAATTTCTAAAGACAATAAGGACCTTATGAAAATAGATAGTTTTAAATGTTACAACTTAATAGGTAAAAACAATGGACTTTTCACATTAGGGGTACTGCTTAAAAGAGTACCAGCAGATAATTTGTGATTTATTATAATCATTAATTATTCCTTGATGTATTTTGTCACAGAAAATACGAAAACGATATTAGGTTATCCTGGATATTTTTATTATCTAACTTAAAAAGAAGTTCATTTTTTATCAAATTGTGAACATTATAGAATAGACTGGTAACTGACAGGTTTATAGAATGCTCTGTCTTAATCCCCAAAATCGTTGGACATAAGGTTAAAACACAATTTGCCAGATTATAGGAGCCCTTCAAAGATTTCCCATGTCTTATCCATATCCAGACTCGCCAGATAGTGTTCTGTGACCTGGGAGGTAGAATGTCCCATCATTTCTCCGATCTCGTTTCTTGATTTCCCTGAGCACTTTAAATCTGTTAAGAAAAGGATAGTATTAACTACCACTGACCTTCGTTTAAATTTAGACAGACCGTCCAACCCCCCCCAAAAACCTGGCAAGTTTTTAGATAATCGTGAAAAATCAAATGAAAGAAGTCTAAAGACAATATTTTGTGTTTACCGACCATTGTAATTTACTATTAATCAATGGCATAAAAAATGTTTAAAAATAACTACTAATAAATTAGTATATGTACTAATAAGTTAGTAGATTTGCTTTATGATTAAACCAGATATGGAATTAACTAAAGCTGAAGATCAGATTATGCAAATCCTTTGGAAAATTGAAAAAGGATTTATTAAGGATATCCTTGAGCATTTTGATGAACCCAAACCAGCTTATACTACAGTTGCAACTTTTATGAAAATCCTGGAAAAGAAAGGATATGTTTCTTATGAACCTTTCGGAAATGCTCATCAGTTCTATCCTATAATTTCCAAAGAAGAGTACTCTAAAATTCATTTAAATACTATTTTTAGTAAATACTTTAAAAGTTCAATTAAAGATGTTGTAACTTTCTTTTCTGATAATAATAATGTGAATATTAATGATATTGATAGTGCAATCAAATTATTGACTGAAATAAAAAATAAAAAGTCATGATACACTTATTTGTTTATCTGATTGAAGTGAGTTTCTGTCTGATCTTATTGTATTTATGTTACATACTGTTAATCAATGACGATACATTTTATAAGCTAAAAAGATATTATCTTTTACTTTCCCTGGTAATTTCCATTATAATTCCACAATTGCCATCGATTCCATTTTCTAAAGAATTTGAACAAAAAATTACATCCTTTGTACCAAATAATAAGGATTATTCAAACTATAAGGACACATTTGAAAAAGTAGTATTTGGCAATACCCCGGTTCAACCAAAGGATATTAGCAGTACATATGACCCATATGCTTTTTTCGTTATTCTGTTCGTAGTTTATATTCTAGGAATTCTTTTAATGTTATTTCGACTTACAAATAACATCTTTCAAATTTTAAAATTAGTTGGACGTAATAACAAAGAACCGTTTGGGAAGTACACAATCGTCCATCATGATGATGATTACCCCACCTTCTCATTTCTCAGATATATCTTTCTTAATAGTTCTAATCTTAATAGTGACGATCTACGAACCGTTCTTCGGCATGAAGAAACTCACATTAATCAGGGGCATTCTATTGATATTATTTTTGTTGAATTATGCAGAATGATCTTATGGTTTAATCCTGTTATCCGGGCTTTAAAAAAATCTCTTATAAAAGTGCATGAATGTCAGGCTGATGGTTATATAATTTATGAAAGGGAGCATGACATCCTGGAATACCAGACACTTTTATTGAAGCAGTACTTAAGTAACATAAATATTGAGCTGGCTCATCCTTTTAATTATTCACTAATTAATTTCAGAATTAAAATGATGACAAAAACTAAATCGGGGCAATGGGCAAAATTAAAGATAATTTTTGCCCTGCCGGTAATAATCTTCAGTTTATTGGCATTTGCAAATGCCAATACCAGATTGTCTAAACAGGAATTCACCGATCTTGTGAATTCAGAGAAGCTCTGGGAACCAGANCCTAATGGAATGGCTTATATTCCGGCCGGTAGCTTTGTTCTGAAAAGGACTGACGGCAGTACAATAAAGGACTTTANTGTAANTATAGATCCATTCTGGATGAATCAGACGGAGGTAAGTGTTAAAGAGTATCTGGGATACACTGAATTCGTCAAAAAGGATTCTTCAAAGCAATCTTATGAGTCAGCTTTGCCAAACAGGGACAAAGCCCCTTTTAACGATTATTACTCAAATAAAAAGTATTCCGACTTCCCTGTTGTTGGAATCACTTTACAGCAGGCTCAGGATTTTTGTAAATGGAAAACAAGAATTGAAAATCAAAAGCTTAAAGCTAAAGGGAAACCTCCTGTACTCGATTATCGGATTCCTACTGAGGTCGAATGGGTGTATGCCTCTACCGGTGGCAAAAATCCAAATGAAATCCCAATTCCAAAAACAACGGAATTGTCTAAGATATCAGTTAATAAGCCAAATGACTGGGGATTATATAACATGTCAGGGAATGTTTCAGAATGGACAAATACTTCCTTTGACCCAGAGAAATACATGACTGTACTTCAAAATCCTCCGACTTCACAGGTTGATAAAATAATTGCCAGAGGAAATAATTACAAAAATTCAGCAGTTAATGATAAGCTGATTTTAAATGGTGCTGATTCATATGATTATATTGGTTTTAGGTATGTTCGATCCTATTTAGGGCAAAAATATGGGAAGAACTAAGAAGCATCATTGAAGGTGGTTGCATTAAGCGACCACCTTTAAATTTTATAATTGTACGCCATTTCGTTCTTCACTTTCAGCCACATTTGTCAAGATCTTAAAATGCTTCGATTATGCTAAAGTGCTAAATGATTATGTTTTCTGATTAGTAGAAATACCACTACCGGATTTTAAAAATATGATAGCTCATTTGTGATTTTTTTAATGAGCATTATAGTAATCACCGGGTAGTACCTTATAATATCATTTGGAATTGATATAGTTATTTCATTCTTATTTCATTCTTATTTCATTCTTAATTTAATTTTTTATAATCATTGTCATGGGAATGAATATTAAAGTTTTTAACAGCTCATTAGTTACAATGGTAATGCTCTTTTTACTTGCCAGCAATTGCAAGAAACAAGATGACATACCCGTTGCAAAAGATCCTTTTCAAGTTATAGAACTAATTCCGCTGACAGATAAAATTCCTTTTCAGGCCCTTGGCAGTGGGAAGATTCTATTTGATCGGATGTATGATCCGGACAGATCAGGTTTTTATATAATTGATATCGATAAAAAGACAACATCAGGATTTAGGTTGAATAGCCTGACGGTAGAGCCTAATATTTCACCTGATGGTACAAGATTAGCATGTTCATTACTGAATGATGATTGGAAGAATTCCTGGAATATTTACATTATGAATCTTGATGGGTCGGATTGCTTCCCATCCTATAAATCATATGAATGGGAAAGCTATCCAACATGGACACCGGATGGCTCAAAGATTATATACTATAATCAGGGTAATGAGGGCCCTTTGTATATGCAGTCACCTATTGAAAATGCTACAGACAGGGTTGAGCTCACAAAGTTTTATTATGGCGATGATCCCGAGTGGATTATTATCCCTTCAGGAGGTTTCTCCATTTCACCAGCAGGTAAACTCATCTGTGTCAGCTCCTCTATGAAATTAATGGGCATTCTGTCGATAGATCCTTATAAAGGGAAAGCTGGTGTCAGTACAATATTAACTCGCTCAGGTAATCAAAGTATTGAATCACCAGTGTTCTCTCCTGACGGATCAATAATTGCCTTTGTTTCGATTGAAACAGACCCGGTTAATGGCTCGGGGGCAGTTTCAGTTAAAACCATAAATCCTGATGGGAGCAATCTCACTCAACTTGCAAGTGTTAGCACATATGGATCGGTAGTTCCATATACCAGACTTCACAGGATTGTTTCATTATGTTGGTCACCTGACGGCACAAAAATTCTTTTTACTGCTCCTACAGAAGAAAAAGGCTGTCACCTTTTTGTTATTAACTCAGATGGTACTGGTTTGACTCAGGTAACTGATAATATTCAAGCCTATGATGATGAAGTCTCATGGTCAAGATAAACATGGCTTAGAGCTGGTTTATTTTCCGGTTACCTGGTTATTTTCTTTATAATGTTATCGTTAAATAACTATAATATAATGGAAAGAAGATGTAAATTTTGGTTTCTTATTAGTATTGTGATAAGTGCTTCATATATAGCAAGATGCCTCAATTTAGATGGAGATGCGAACCCGAATTTTACTCAAAACCTAGCAAGAACCTGGCAAGAAACTTAAAAGGTTGAGGTTAAGGTTAAGGTGGAAATATCATTAAGAGTATCTCAACCTTAGCCTCAACCTATAGCTATAAGACAGAACGAGAGTGCTGGCTCTGTTTTAAGTTGTCCAGTCAGGTCTTCCCGCCAGTTGGCGGATGAACTCTTCTGATCCAGAATCATATATTAATATCAAATGTATAACTTAACACATTGATTATTAGGTCTATTGTATAAAGTCAAAATCATTACATTTCCATTATTTAATACCTGTTATCCCCAAAACCTGGCAAGAAACCTAGCAAGATTTTTCAATTAGTATATGGTAGATTTATTTAATTCTCGATTTTTGGTTCGGAAGGGGAGACGGATTTTCTAAAAAAAAAGTGTTGTAATTACACTGACCAATACCTTATTCTGAACGGATACATAAAAGTATATGTTCATCAATCAGTCCTTCTTTGACCTAACTGAATAGATTTACTTGACTTTGGTTCCTTATGGTTGTAACTTGCATATGATTAATTGTCAGAAGAGAAGATATTGTTTCAAATATTGAAAGTAAAATAGCTAAGCATTTTAATGTATCCAATGTTAAATCACAAATTATCTGTCATGAAGAAAGTTATTTTGTACTTATCAATTGTGGCATTTTGTTTTGCGTGCAATGAAAAACAAGCACCTAAAATTGTCTTTTCAACTCCAGTTGAAATAATAGATTTAGGTAACCTCATAACAGAAGATCTTCCAGAACAAATCTGGGGGATGGAATTAATGAAATCGATGGGATTTGAAAAATCCAATCATTTTGAAGTAATAAATTGGGAATTTCCAGTTGGAACAGGAAAAGTAACTGGGTCAAATGCTTACTACACAATATTTAACCATGGTGGTACACATATTGATGGCCCCTGTCATGTGGATTTTGAAGGTGGCCTTGACAGTTATCCTATTGATAAATTCATTGGACCCCTAAAGGTATTTGATGTAAGCAGTTATCCCAATGGACGCACTGTACCAGTTGAAGTTTTTCAAGGCAAAGTATCTCCTGGAGATGTTGTGATGCTTTATACAAATTGGAAACCGCCTCAATCAGGAAAATCACAACCTGAACACATATCATTGTCACATAAAACTGCTGAATTTCTAGCAGGATTGCCTGTAAGAGCATTTTGTACCGATGCCTTTAGTGCTGATTGCTTTGGCGATAACAATGATCCAATTATTACCGACTCACAAACTGCAAAAGCACTTCCGATTCATCATTCTTTCCTTTCAAGGGCAATCCCCATCTATGAAGAGCTTGTAAATGTAGAAAGACTTATTACTAAACAAAACATGTTGTTTGTAGGTGTACCTCTCAGTATTAAGGACGGTGATGGAATCCCAGTAAGACCAGTGGTATTTGTTTATTGAATTTAATCTGTCAATAATTCTAAAGTTTCGTCCTTCTTTGACCACTTCAAAAGAAGGTCTGAAAACTCTGAACATACAGAATTTAACAACAAAGATTCAACTCCAGATTTAGGATGTCAATTTATTTTGGTTGTCAATGTTTTGAACCAATGGGTTTTATGATAATGATTCATTCTTATTCAATCACTTTTTCACAGTAATTGGTGGAGATCCTACAGGTAATGCTTTATTAAAATGTAGTTGATTGGTGGAAATCACCACTGACCTCAGTGCAATTCTGTACCAATTATCATAAAATCCCTCCAAAACCTAGTAAGAACCTGGCAAGAAACTTATAAGGTTGAGGTTAAGGTTAAGGTGGAAATATCATTAAGAGTATCTCAACCTTAGCCTCAACCTATAGCTATAAAACAGA
>JGI20214J51088_10001587_pt1 | contig 15499 bp, 12 predicted proteins | sample WetSurMetagenome_FD_51088 | JGI IMG/M metagenome (IMG submission 51088) | reverse complement strand
TACCCAATTATAATAGTATTAGGATATGCNANCAGTATGCTGTCTGCGACTTGTTCTCCGCAAGGACAGAAACCGCACCACGTTCCTGTTGAGAATTCAAGCACGATATTTCTTGGACCGGAATATAAATCCCCTAAAGTTAATAGAAATGTAAGGATTGTAAAGACTAACAGTATTTTTATTTTCATTAAAACTCCTTATTGTTTTTTAAATGACTAATCAAAATTAACTAAATTACTTCTTAACTCAAACCTATTTTTGATTCATATATCTTTTGTTGGTGACATTCAAACTTCGTTTGAACTAAACACCAACATCGGTATTAAGAGGTCAATGTCTTTCGGAACCAACAAACTTTTCATTCCCAAAGAGGACTTTGGGAATGAGGGATGAAATTTTAGACCCTGAATCGAGTTCAGGGTGACAAATGCGTAACTTCAGTTTGTAATAATAAAATTAAAGTTTTTTACTAACTTCCACGAGCAAACTTGCTTGGTCGAATTCAAATTTAAACTTCCTTTTTTTGAAAACTGCAGTCATTCTATGATTATCGGTTGTGGTTTGTGCAACCATTCTTTTTAAACCCCATCGCTTAGCAATTTCATAACAATAATCAGTGAGAAGGCTACCGAGACCTTTATCCTGTGATATATCATTTACAAGCACAGCATATTCAACTGTCTCGTGGTCAGGGTCTGCTACCAGTCTTCCAACTCCGAGCAACTTCTTTTCACCATTTATTTCTCTTTCAGCTACGATAGCCACTTCCCTATCGTAATCTATAAAGCAATACCTGGAGGCAGCTTCATGAGAATCCCATCGGAAGTAATATCTGAACCGCGAATAAATAGTTTCCTTCGAACAACCGGAAAGCATATCACGCCACATGAATTCATCTTCAGGTTTAATTGGTCGAAGCAATATTTTTAAACCATCCTTCAAAGTTGCATCCTTTACATATTCTTCGGGATATGGAAGAAGTGCCAGATGTGAATAAGGTTTGATTACTTTACCAACTAAATTACTATCGACAATAATTCTCGCATCAAGTGCGATACATTTATCTTTAGTTACCAGCAAAGGATTAATATCTAATTCGGAAATTTCAGGAAAATCAGCGGCAAGATATGAAAGCCGTATAAGTATCTCAATTAATTTATCAATACACAGCGGAGGTTTACCTCTGTATCCTTTCAGTAATGGATAAATTTTCAGAGATTTAATCATCTGTAAGGCAAGTTTCTCATTTAGCGGCGGAAAGCCGAGTGTTTTATCCGAAAATAGTTCTGCACCTGTTCCACCCATACCAATCATAATTACAGTTCCAAACACAGGGTCTTTTTTCGTTCCTAAAATAAGTTCAACGGAATCTTTTGCATTAATCATTTCCTGAACTGTAATACCATCAACTTTTGCTTCGGGAAACTTCGATTTAACATTATCCATGATTTTATCAAAAGCATACTTCACCATAGTATCATCGTCTATGTTTAGCATTACTCCGCCGATATCAGATTTGTGAGTAATATCAGGTGAATGAATTTTTAGAACAACCGGATATCCTTTTTCTCTTGCAATCTTTATTGCCTTCTGTGAACTTACTGCAATTTCTGGAATTGTGGCGGAAATACCATACGCATGTAAAAGTTTTTTCGAGTGTTCTTCCGAAAGAATGTTACTATTTTTAGAAATAGATGAAAGAAAGTCTTTTCTCGTTTTTTTTCTATCAATTGAAAACTGAACAGAAATATTCTTTGGAGTTTCGTACAAATTTTTCAGATTTCTTGAATATGCAACAAGTGTCATAAATGCCCTGACGCCATCTTCAGGTGTCGGATAAGTCGGAATGTTGTTTTCATTAAGTATCTGGATTCCATCAGTCATTGTTTTTCCGCCCATCCAGTTTGCAATAACCGGTTTAGTAGTTTCTTTGGCAAGTTTTGCTATTTCCTGAGCAATTGCGGTTGGATTTGTCATTGATTGTGGTGTAAGTATGACAAGTAAAGCATCAACTTTTTCATCATTTAAAACATACTTTACCGCTTCTGCAATTCGTTTTGGAGGGGAATCTCCCAGAACATCAACAGGATTTGCATGCGACCATGCTTTTGGTAAAATATCATTCAGTTTACTCATTGTGTCTTCCGATAAATCAGCTAACATTCCATGTGCCTCAATTAAAGCATCAGTTGCCATTACAGCCGGACCACCTGCGTTTGTAACAATTGCAAGTTTCGAGCCTGCCGGAATTTTATGCTTTCCTATTAGCTCAGTACAATCAAATATTTCCCGGATATCGAAAACTCTTGCCAGTCCGGTTCGTTTGAATGCCGCATCGTAAACGTCATCTTCCGAAGCCATTGCTCCTGTATGAGAAGTTGCTACTTTTGCGGATTCAGGATACCTTCCTGCTTTATAAGCTATAATCGGTTTTGTAGTTGCAAATGCTCTTGCGGCTGTTATGAATCTTCTTGCATCAGAAATGGATTCTATATATAATAATATAGATTCCGTTTTTTCATCTTCTCCGAGATAATCAATCAAATCCCCAAAATTAACATCGAGTATATTTCCTACAGATATAAAATATGAAAATCCTATTTTCTTTTCGATTGCCCAATCAAGTACAGCTGTACACAACGCTCCCGATTGCGAAATAAAGGCAATGTTACCTTTTTTTGGATGGCTCGCTGCAAAGCTTACATTTAAATTATTATGTGGTACAATTATTCCAAGGCAATTCGGTCCTATTATCCTCATTCCATCAAATTTCTTCATTTCGATTCTGACCAGTTCTTCTAAAGCTTTTCCTGCTTCTCCCTCTTCTTTAAAACCTGCAGACATAATTATTATCCCAAGTACACCTGCTTCTCCACATTGACGGACTATATCTGGTACTTGTTTGGCTGATGTGCAAATTACCGCAAGATCAGGGGTTCTTGGTACCGATTTTATATCCGGATAACACTGAATTCCGAGAACTGCTTCGTGTGTGGGATTTACAGGATAGACAACCCCTTTAAATCCGCTTCCGACTAAATTGTTTAACACTTTTCCTCCTACACTGTCCGGATTTTTTGAAACCCCTATTAATGCTATTCTGGTTGGATTGAAAATTTTATCAAGTTTTTTTATGCTCATAAGATAATTATTTATTTCGTAGAATTATTTATAAAAGAATAATCAAATTATATATATTAAATTGAAAAATAAAGTTAGAATAAAATAAAAAGAAATAAANTAATTTTAATTTACCAGCTGTTGTTGGTGACATTCAGACTTAGTCTGAATTTAAACACCAACAACGGCAAATAAATATTGACTGGATTCCAGTCCAGATAAATCGGGATTTTGCTTCGCTCAACTTACTTTTCGCTGGAATGACAAAAGTTGAGTTGAAACAATTCAATCAGAAATTCGTTATTTAGTTAAAAATATTAAATTGTAATCATTCTTTAAAAATACTATTTTTAGACAAATCATTAAATTAAAAAAATTATTATGAAAAACAAAATCTCCAAATTGTTTTATTTATTTACTATTTTTACATTTCTCGTTACAATCAACGTAAGTTATGGTCAGAATGTAAATTATGACACGGTTAAAGCAGGAAAATTTGATATGGGAAGGATGTGGACATTCGAACATCCCCCAATAGATTATTTCTCGGATGCATACAATTTTAAACCAACAAATGAATGGTTTGACCACGTAAGGATGTCTGCACTGAAATTTGCAAATTATTGCTCTGCTTCTTTTATATCCGAAGACGGACTTATACTGACAAATCATCACTGTGGAAGGGAGTCGGTAACGAAAATTATGAAAGAAGGCGAAGACTTGCATAAAACTGGTTTCTATGCACAGACACTTGCAGATGAAAGAAAAGTTGACAGCCTCTGGGTTGAGCAATTAGTACAGATTATAGATGTTACAAAAGAAGTTCAGGCTTCCATCGATGCAGGAAAATCGGAAACCGATAAGATTGAAAATAAAATGAAAACGATTACTGAAATTGAAAATAAATACAAAGAAGGACAAAAGACAAAGGCTGAAGTCGTCACATTATACAACGGCGGTGAATATATGCTTTATCTTTACAAAATCTATAATGATGTAAGATTAGTTTTTGCACCTGAAAATGATTTAGGATTTTTCGGAGGCGACCCTGATAATTTCACTTATCCAAGGTATGATTTAGACTGCACATTTTTCAGAGTATATGATGAAAACGGTCAGCCTTTAAAGACTGATAATTTTTATAAATGGAGCAAAGGCGGAGCAAAAGAAGGTGAACCGATTTTTTGTGTCGGTAATCCGGGTTCGACGGAAAGACTTAAAACAGTTGCACAGCTTGAATTCAACAGGGATGTACTTTATCCGATTTATTTGACATACATACAGGGGCAACTCGACAATCTTTATGCGGAAATTAACGGCGACCCTGAATTACAGAAAAAGTACGATGATGATATTTTCAGTTTATTAAATTCACAAAAAGCAATTACGGGACAATTAAAAGGACTACAGGATAAATATTTAATGGCAAAGAAAAAAGATTTCGAAAAGACATTAAAATCAAAAGTAGATGCAAATCCGAAATTGAAAGAAAATTATGGAATTGCCTGGGTTGAAATCGAAAAACTTCAGAAAGAGAAAAAAGAAATCTACGCAAGTTTCCCGAATATGAACCGTTCGAAGCTAAGAGAAATTGCAAAGAAAGAAACATATTACAACTCACTTATCGGAAGAGCGGCTTTCGAAATATACGGTACATCAATACCTCCGGATGCAACATTTACTCTCAGAATTTCAGACGGAATAATTGCCACATATAGTTACAACGGAACAACAGCACCTCCGAAAACTACTTTCTATGGTTTATACGACAGATACTATTCTTTCAACAAAAAGTATCCGTGGAATTTACCCGACAGATGGGTAACTCCTCCACCGGAATTCAATTTAGAAACTCCAATGAATTTTATTTCGACGAATGATATCATCGGAGGTAATTCCGGGAGTCCTATTATAAATACTAATGCCGAAGTTGTTGGTTTAGCATTTGACGGTAATATGGAAAGCCTTCCGGGAGAATTTATTTACACAACGGAAGCAAACAGAACCGTTAGCGTTGATTCAGAAGGATTACTTGAAGCAATAAGGGATATGTATAAGGCTACCGGGCTCGCATTAGAAATGGAAAACGGAAAAATAACTAAATAAATTAAATAAAGTCCCGGGTTTGTTAAAGCCCGGGATTTATTATAAAAATAATAAGGAGAAAATAAATAATGTCAAAAGAGAGAGTATTAACGGACAAAGACTTATGGATGCTCATCGCTCAAAGTTCGACAGGTGTATTTCACAGACCTTTGAATCTGCCCGGAGCTAACTTATCGGGAGCTGATTTAAAAGGTGCAAATTTAACAAACTCGGATTTACAAGGTGCCAATCTTACAGGTGCAGATTTAGAATCTGCAAATCTTTCCGGTGTAAATTTATCCGGTGCGAATCTTTCCAAAGCTAATCTATCAAAAGCATATCTTGGCGGTGCAAACCTTACCGGTACTATATTAGCCGAAGCAAAATTAAACGGAACTGATTTGTCAGGTGCAGATTTATCCGGCCACAATCTTGAAGGTGCGGACTTAACGGAAGCAAATCTTGCAGGAGCTAAACTCGACGAAGCAAATTTAACCGGTGCTAAATTATCTTCTGCTAAACTCTGGAGAGCAAAACTTTCCGATGCAAAATTTGCCAATTCGAATCTAACGGGTGCGAATCTTCAGGGGGCAAATCTTGCAGGTTTCAATTTAAGAGGAGTTGATTTATCCGAAGCGAAATTAGCAGGTGCTAATTTACAGGGGACAGATTTAACAGGAGCAAATTTATCTTATGCTAAGTTGTGGAAAGCGAATTTAACTGATGCAAACCTCACAGATGCAAATCTGTCAAATACAATATTGCAGGGCTGCGATTTATCCGGTGCCAATTTTACAAGAGCAAATCTTGCAGAAGCGAATCTGTCCGGAACTAATATGACAGGAGCAAACCTCTGGTATGCAGAATTGACAGATGCAAATCTTGAGAACGCATCAATGGATTCCGTAATAGGATACACNCCGAAAAAGAAATAAAGTTTNTTAGATATTCANAAAAAGGGTGTTTTAAAATTAGATTTTTAATACACCCTTTATTTTATAATTCGGAGATTAATTTCCTTATATTCTGCATCTGAGCCGGGGAACCAAGTATTATAAGCTTCGCAGATGGATTTATTTCAGTATCCGGAGAAGGATTAATAATATATTCCTCATTTTCATCCCTCATACCAATAATATTTGCCCCGGTTTTATTGCGTATATCTAAATCACGAATAGTAATCTTTTTATTTTCCAGATGTATATTTGTAAGAGGAATTTCTTCAAATGTCAGACTAATATCAGAACCCTGTCCGGTTAAGATGGCAATAAATTCCGTAATATCCGGTTTCGTAACTAAGGCAGCCATGTGCGCACCACCTATTTTCTCAGGCATTATAACGTTATTGGCACCTGCTCTTTTCAGATTATTAACAGAAGAATCTATCGAAGCACGCGAAATAATAATAATATCTTTTCTCATTTCCCTTGCACATAATGAGACATAAACATTATCCGGGTCATTCGGAAGAGTTGTAATAATTGCTTTAGCTTTCTTTATTCCAGCCTTTATTAATATTTTACTTTCGGTAGCATTACCGAGGATGTTAAGTATATTACTTTCTTCCAGTTCTTCGTGAATACTATCATTACCTTCAATCACAATGAACGGAATTTTATCGTCCATTAATTCAAGACACACTTGCTTTCCATTTCTGCCGTAACCGCAGACAATAACATGGTTTTGAAGTTTTGCTATTACTTTTTCCAATTTTATATTCCTTAAAATTTTTCTGAATTCGCCTTCTAGAAGAAAACCCGCAATTGTTGTTATTCCATATAAAAATACACCGATATTCGTAACTAATAAAAATATAGTAAATACTCTGCCCGTATCTGACAGCGGGTGGATTTCACCATAACCCACTGTTGAAATTGATATTATTGTCATATATAGTGCATCTAGGAAATTGTAGCTTTCCAGAAACATATAACCTGCAACTCCCATTGATACACTCAGGAAAAGGAGTAAAAAAATAAAAAAGATTTTTTTTAGATATCTGTTATATAAAAGGTTTTCTTTTAACAAATTAACTCATATTTATTTTTATTCCCCGATAAATTGAATTTAGTACAAATTAGTCAATTATGATATTATATTAAATCAATTAATTGTTGCTGATTTTAAAACCAATCCAGATTCTGATTGAAGAAGGTCATTGATATCAGAGTAATTATTGCTACAATAAATATATTCACAAAAGGCAAAAAAGAAATAATAACAGATACTTTATATTTCCTGTAAGTATAAAGCACCCAGGAACCCAACGATAAAAACACAAAAATAGGAAAAGAAACAACCGTTAAAAACATTACTATAATAACAGGATTAGATTCAGAGCCGGGAGAATCGAACAGTATGACTGACTTAAATGCCACCATAATACCGGGTACAGCCATTAAAACAAAAAAAATATTTGCCAATATAATTGTTAATCTTGTTTTTCCCCTGATTTCATTTACGTTCATATTTTGAATTGTATCCGGCATTCTGTTTATATATATAAAAATATATTTTTTTTTGATAATATATAGTGAACTTTTTCCGCCCTTTAGCAAGGTGGGAAACAGGGGGGTGATATTTTAAATTTGAATTTACACACAAAAATGAATATTAGCTTCATTTTTATGTATTATTTTTAATCTTTGTTTTCAAAAGATATTATCATAATTTTATTAAATTAGAATGTATGATTATAAGAGGATGATTATTTTCAACATTGACCAGGGTATTAAATTGTTATTGAAAATAAGATTAGACCAATAATTTAAAAATTAAAACAAACTAAAATTTAAATTTAATCCTTTTTTTAAATAATTAATTCGGAGGTAAAATGAAAGCGTCAAAGTACTCATTAGCAATAATTTTTTTACTAATTCCATTCGCTTTATTCGGACAATTACTTGATGGAACAAATAACGTTCCCTTTTCTAATAAAACAGTAATTGCCCCGATGAATATACTTCAACCAAATCCTGTCCCTAACACAGATGAATATGGTGAAACCGGTAACAATAATTTCTTTGGAACCGGTTCAACAGGTGGCTATCTTGCAGTTTCGGATGCAGGAGGATTATATAATCTAACAACCGGCGGGACAATCGAAGCATGGATAATGCCTACAGCAACAACAAGTTCGTCTCCGGGAATAGTTGCAAAAGGTGATACTGACCCAACCACTTTTCTATTCGGCTGGGTTTCTTCTTCTTCTTTATTATATTTACGACTTGGTGGTTATCCAATAACAAATACAGGCGGAACAACGGTTCCTTTAAATCAATGGTCACACGTAGCAGTGACCTGGACCGGTACCCCCGGAAACTATACCGTTACGTTTTATGTTAACGGAGCTATAAGCGGTGCTCCGGTAATAAATACAGGTTCTATGACATCCGGTACTGATTCACTTACAATTGGAATTACAAAACCGTTCAGCGGCAATACCTTTTATGGATACATTGATGAGGCTAAAATCTGGAATACTGTAAGAACGCAGGCACAAATTGCACAGAGCAGATTTGTAGGACTCGGAGATTATGCAGGAGCAAATACAGGAAATGCAATAACATCTGCAGCAAATTATACAGGATTACTATCAAGCTGGACTTTTCAAAATCTCAGGGACGATATTGGAGGTAAACTCGGATTTAGCAGAAATGGTGCAGGATTGTACTGGTATCCATATACTGCAGGATATCCAATTCCTTACAATTTTGCTTTGTGTTGTACATCTTTAGCCGGGGCAAATGATTATGTTACTATACCTGAGAATACAGCTTTTGACCAGACTTCAGCAGGAACTTTCGAAGCCTGGGTTTATTTAAATGCTGCCAGTACATTACAACCGATTTTTCAGAAAGGCTCAGCATTTGCGACTACTACACTCGCAGCATATGTTTCCGCCGGGAATAAATTTGGTATCAATATTGGTGCTCATAATTATATATCTACAGGTCCAGCTACTTTTGTTGCAAATAAGTGGTATCATGTCGCCGCTACGTGGACAGGTGGTCCAAACTTCACCGTTAATTTATATGTTAACGGTCAGTTCGATTACACTGTAACATTTAATTTAGCTATGCCAACAGCTACAGGACCAGCCTGGATTGGAAGATATTATGGAGCACAAAGATTCAATGGTTATATAGATGAAGTCAGATATTGGTCAGGTGCAAGAACGATTGATGAAATCAGAAACACAATGTTTGCTTCGAGCCGTTCATTATTGCCGAATACAAATCTTAAAGGTGCCTGGAATTTCGACGGGAATCTAAAAAACTTTTCTGCAACCACAGGAATAGATGGTTCATTCAATACAGCATCACCAAACAACTTAAGATTATCAGCGTATGCAAATGAATCTACGACGGGACCTGCACCGAATGTTCAATATGTTGCATTCCCAACTGTGTTAAACAGTACAGGATTCCCGGCTGGATTTTCAAAAAGAGTATTTAATACAGCAATTCCTGATAATTCCAGTATTACTGATACCATAGCAATGTCAGGAATTCCGGGAAATGTTATAGATATTCAAGTGTTCCTTGCAATTCAACATCAAAAAGCATCTGATCTTACAATTAAATTAAAAGCTCCCAATGCTACGGAAATTATTTTAGATGCGGCACAGGGAACTACGAGTGCGAATGGAATACTAACCATTATGGATGATACAACAGGAAATGCTATTAATGGAACGACTTATTTATCTCCCTGGACGCAATATGTAAAACCTTCTAATGCGATGGGTACATTCGGGAGCTCGGTTATTAATGGTAACTGGATATTAACCATTACGGATGGTGCTGCTACCAATACCGGAACTCTTCTCGGCTGGGGAATAAGATTTAATAATTCCATACTTGTAGGTACTAATAATAATATTAGCATCGTACCGGATAAATTTAATCTGTTTCAAAATTATCCGAATCCATTTAATCCTGTAACAAAGATTAAATTTGAAGTTCCGAAAAGCGAACTCGTGAAAATTGTTGTGTATGATGTACTTGGAAGAGAAGTAAAAACTCTTGTTAATTCAAGAATGTATTCAGGGATTTATGAATATGAATTCGACGGCAGTTCCCTATCGAGCGGAATTTATTTCTACAAAATGGAAGCAGGTGAATACACAAGCGTTAAGAAAATGACTTTAATCAAATAAATAGTAGAATATACTCTTTCCCGGTGAAAACCGGGAAAGAGATAATATTATTACTTTAAATTATGGGATTGAAAATTTTTGTACGGATTATAATAATTTTAATACCGGTTTTCATTTTTCTGTTTAATGACATTTCTTTTGCCCANCAGGATACGATTGTTATTAATCAGCCGTTCAGGATTACTTTAAAGAACGACTTCNAAGCAAAGGGAATTGTACGAGAAATAACATCTGATACAATATATCTCGAGACCGAGGACAGAACATTAAAGATACCCCGAAAAGATATATTGACCATCAGGAATTTATCTTCGGAAATAACTGTAATTGATTCTTCACGATTAATTCCTGACCCGAATGAATCCCGCCTGATGTTGGGACCTACAGGAAAGACACTTAAAGGAGGAAAAGCATATATTTCGACTGCTGTATTTTTTCCGTATTTTGTGATTCCATTATTTTTTCCTTTCAGTTCCTTTGGAATAACTGATTATATAAATATCGGGGCAGGTGCTTCTCCTTTACTGCCAATATTTTATTTTGCTCCTAAAGTCCGCGCATTACATACGGAAAATATAAATGTATCTTTTGGCTTTATTTACGGTGAGACTTTTAAGTATAAAAATATTCATAGTGAAAATTTTGGTGTTTTATACGGGGTATCTACATATGATTTTGAAAATTATTATTCTCTCTCTATCGGTGCAGGAATGGCGTATACAATTGATTGGGAGAATAAAAGCAAAATTTATTCGTATGGTTTTCCTCATATATTAATTGGATTTGAAATGCAAACAGCTAAAGATTATAAATTATTTTCGGAAAACTGGATTAACCTTGGACAGAAATACGGATTGAATTTTTCAGTTCTTTCAATCGGTGCAAGAAGTTTTGGTAAAAATTTTGCTTTTGATTATGCCATTATCGGAATATTAACAAGTGCAAGTCTGGATGTTGGAGGAGGGGGAAACCACGATATTAAACTTATCCTAATGCCCTGGGTAAGTCTTGCATATAATTTCAATTTATAGAATTTCGTACAGGTATAAATAATCAAAATTTTTCAGTGGTTTTTTGAAATAATTATACATATAATTAGGTAACTTAAAAAGGAGAAAAATATGAAAAATTTTATCATTCTCTTTGCCTCATTGGTATTTCTTACCGGTTGTTCTGCAATTGATAATTCTAATCTAAAAGTATTCAATGGCGAAAAACTTAATACTATAAAAACCTGGAATATAAATTACGACACTTTAAGCGGTTATACGAATACAACAAGTTTAATTTTAAATGAAAGTACAACAACTGCATACATTGACCATAAAGGTATAAAACAGGTTACGACTTCCGACTGGGAAATCGCAGAGAAAAGAGGAATTGAGCTTTCAGAAAATGTCAAAACCTGTTTACTGGAAAATAATTTAGTGATAAAAGAAAACAGTGAAGGTCTGATAAAAATATATCGTCCTCTTTTCTTCGAGGATGGTCGGTATATCCTTCACGTATTAATAAATACTTTTGACAGCAAAGGGATTAAAATTGCTGAGTTTGACATTTTCAACAGCAGCAGAGCTCAAAATGAAAAAAATGGAATACGTTATTTTGCATTAGGTGATATCAAAGATGATAAAAATTTTGCAATTTATTGCGCAAATAAAATCCTTGAAATAATAAACCACTAATTTTATTAATATGAAAAACAAAATATCGTTAATCAGTTTTTTATGCATAATAATTTTGATTTCGGGTGTAATTAATTCATCCTCGCAGGTAAAAGATACGTCCGAAGCATATACAGACTATTCAACACAGGATACTCTTAATGGAGTTTACATTCCGAAAGACCTGGAGGATTGTTTTAAACAACTTGATAGTTTTTGGAGCGATTCGCTTAAAATGGAAATTAAGAAAATGTCTTTAAACGAGTTCTTGTCACAAGCTCACTTTGGAATCGGAATGTGGCTCAGAAATAACTGGGGTCTATGGGTTGGTTCACGATTATCAAAATATTTTCATTCTTTTAAATATTCTCATCCGGATGATATATCAAGCATAATTTTGGAATTGTACTACAGGCAATTGACAGGTGAAGATATTCATATTGAAAAGTGGAAAAAGTGAAATTGTTAATCAGGTAAAGAATTAAAAAACTATGTAAAGCAAGATTGATGTAACTGCTTCAATTTTACTATTGGATAGTTATATTTATTTGAGATTAAAAAGAAAAGAATTGATATATTTTTATAATAATTATATTTTATTCTTTACTTATGACATCAATTGACTTACTAATTAAATAAAAGGAAGCAAATGAAAAACTTTGTTATTTATTCATTAATTTTAATGTTTGTGTTTTTTTCCTGCGGGAAGAAGGAATCATCTGATAAGAAAAACGAATTAAAAAAAGATATTCAGATAGCAGATAAAGTGACACCTGAAGATTTTATTCAGGCTGTCAAAGATGGAAATTTAAAATTGGTACAGGATATGCTTGTTAAAGATGCCTCTTTCGTAAAAACAACTGACGGAAATAATGAAACTGCTTTGAATATATCTGCTTCCGAAGGAAACAGGGATATTTGTGAGTCATTGATACAAAGAGGTGCAGATGTAAATTTTAAAGATTCTGATGGAAATACACCTTTGCATGATGCCGCAAAAACAAACAGACGGGATGTTATTGATTTGCTTCTTAACAGTAATGCCGATATAAATGCAAAGAATAATTCGGGAGAGAGTATCGTGTATTATGCCGCGTCTAATGATAATACCGAGCTTGTACAATATCTCATCTTAAAAGGTGCCGATAAAAATGCACCTGATAACAAAGGTAAAACCCCGATGGATATTGCTACAGAAAAAAAATATGAAAGGACGATAGAAGCACTTAAATAGAATGAAGAATTAAGAATGAAGATAGAAAAGTTTAAAGGTTTAAANGTTTAAAAGTTTAAAAGTTTAGAAAAAATATTTTAACAATACTATAGCTTATTCATAAATAACCTCAAAATAAAAAACGAAAGGAGTAAGAAATGAAAAATTTAATTATTTTTTCTTTAATTCTAATGTTTGCATTCTTTTCTTGCGGAAAGAAAGATACCTCCGGATTGAAAGACGAAGTTAAAAAGGATACAAAAGTCGCAACAAAAATTGAACCCGAAGATTTTATAAAAGCTGTAAAAGATGGAAATACGGCTTCTGTTAAAGAAATGCTTGCACAGGATGCTTCTCTTGCAAAATATAAAGCAAAAGAACTTGAAGAAACTGCGCTTATTTCGGCATCTTTAAGTGGATATAAAGAAATATGTGATTTATTAATTAAAGCCGGAGCCGATGTTAATGCAAAAAATTATTACGGTATTACACCTTTGCATGATGCTGCAAGAATGAATCGTCAGGAAATTATTGAATTACTTCTTGCCAATAAAGCTGATATAAATGCAAAGAGTACTTCGGGTGAAAGTGTGGTCTATTATGCCGCTTATTTTGAACAAGCAGATTTAGTAAAATTCCTGATTTCTAAGGGAGCAGATAAGAAAGCAACTGATAACGACGGCAAAACCCCGATGGATATGGCGAAAGAAAAGAAATATGATAAAATAATAGAAGTACTTAAATAAGGAAAAAGAAACCAGAAATCCGAAGTCAGAAGACAGAAGTAAAAAGGATGGTAACAAAGATTCCATCTTTTCTAAAAAAACTTAAAAGATGGAATCTTTTCTTATAATTATATTTGTAAAAAAATGATGAAAAATAAATCTGCTCATAAGAAAAACGTGGCTGCTATTCTGATTGTAGCGGCACTTGGTTATTTCGTTGATATTTACGATTTAATACTGTTCAGTATAGTGAGAGTTCCATCGCTTAAATCGCTTGGAATTTCAGGTGATGCCCTGCTTTCAAACGGTGTTTTATTATTAAATATGCAGATGTTTGGCATGCTCGTCGGAGGAATTATTTGGGGGATATTGGGAGATAAGAAAGGAAGAATTTCGGTTTTATTTGGTTCAATTTTTATTTACTCAGTTGCAAATTTTATAAACGGTTTTGTGTATGATATCCATTCTTATGCTGTTTTGAGATTTGTCGCCGGACTTGGGCTTGCAGGAGAACTTGGTGCAGGTATAACCCTTGTCTCGGAGGTAATGTCAAAGGAAATGCGCGGATATGGAACAATGATTGTTGCATCAATCGGAATTCTTGGAGCCGTTGCAGCGGCACTGGTGGGAGATTTTTTCGAATGGAGAACAGCTTTCTTTGTTGGCGGAGTGATGGGTTCAGTTCTGCTTATTTTGCGCATCGGTGTATATGAATCCGGGATGTATAGTGCAATTAAGGAAAAAGAAATAAGTAAAGGAAATTTTCTGAAACTGTTTTCAGAGAAGAAAATGTTCTTGAAATATTTATACTGCATTGCCATAGGAATACCTATCTGGTTTACAGTAGGAATATTAATTACTTTTTCACCTGAATTTGCAAAACAATTCGGAATAACCGGACAGATAAATGCAGGAACTTCCGTTATGTTTTGTTACATCGGACTTGCAGCGGGAGATTTCTTAAGCGGTTTTCTCAGCCAGATATTTAAAACAAGAAAAAAAATAATTGAAGGATTTATCATTTTTTCTGTATTCACGATTTTAACTTATTTATTTCTAAACAGATTTAATACGGTTTTCTTTTATACTGTTTGTTTATTGCTTGGTCTTTCGGGCGGATACTGGGCAGTATTTATTACTAATGCGTCCGAGCAATTCGGGACAAATATCAGGGCTACAGTAACGACCACAGTTCCTAATTTCGTAAGGGGGGCGGTNGTACCTGCAACTTTAATGTTTCAGTTACTTAATAATTATTTGGGGATAATTTATTCAGCTCTTTTAGTAGGATTATTAACCTTAATAATTGCATTTTTATCTGCCAGAAAACTCGAGGAGACATACGGAAAAGATTTAAATTATCTTGAAATACTGTGAAATAAATTTCAAGATTTCTTATTATAGATTCACAATATTGTGAGGCAACAAAAGTAGAATAATTAAATGATAAAAAATTCTGCGATTTTCTTATATCGTATAATTCTTCCCTTAAAATATATTATTTGTTAAGGTAAATAATATTATATTTGCA
>JGI20214J51088_10001586_pt1 | contig 15506 bp, 11 predicted proteins | sample WetSurMetagenome_FD_51088 | JGI IMG/M metagenome (IMG submission 51088) | reverse complement strand
GGAGAGACATTGGACCGCCGGTAGATATTCCCAATGCAATTGAACGATAACCAATTTGTGGAATTGATTTGGATGAATAATCCTGTTTGGGAGTTGAAGTTGAAATATTCTTGTTAAAATTAAGATTATGAATTCTCTGCAGTCTTAAGCCCAAAGATTTTTGACTAACGATTGCCTTTACTTTAGCAACAAGATCTTCCTTAATCTTGATAATGTTTACGTTTACGTAAGAAAGCTCTTTGGGAATAAAATCCACTGCACCAAATTCTAAAGCTTTCAATGTATCTTTAGCACCTTCAGTAGTTAAAGAACTAACCATCAAAACCGGTGTTGGAAATTCTTTCATTATTTTTTGAAGTGCAGTAAGTCCATCCATGCGAGGCATTTCGATATCCATTGTAACAATATCTGGCATTTTGGATTTAACCATCTCAACACCTTCAATACCATCGCGGGCAGTTGCTACAACCTCAATTTCACCCGTGCTTTCCAACATAATCGAAAGTGATTTTCTCATAAAGGCAGAATCATCAACTACAACGGCTTTTATTTTTCTTGGCATCTTATTTTGCCGCTATGTGAAGTAATTCGTTTACATCAACTATCATAACTACAGAGCCATCACCCATAATTGTAGAGCCTGCTATGCCCTGTACTTTACCAAAATAGTTGCCAAGCGATTTAATGACCACCTCTTTTTGTCCCACTAAACTATCAACCTTAATTCCATATCTTTTTTCAGCGATTCCAACAACTACAACATACTGCCAAATCTTATTTTCATCAATCTCTTCAGCACCGAATAGAATTTCTTCTATAGACACAAGTGGAAGAACGCTGTCGCGCATTTTAATAACAGGTTTTTGATTTATGGAGTAAATGTTTTCCCTATGGACTCTTAATACTTCCAGCACAGTGTTTAACGGGATTACAATTGATTCATCTTTTACTTTAACAATCATTCCCGGAATTATTGCAAGTGTTAAAGGAAGTTTTATTATTATTTTCGTTCCAACACCTGGAGCAGACTCTATATGAATTATACCTCGCAGTTTTGTAACATTGGTTTTAACAACATCCATTCCTACGCCGCGTCCGGAAATATTTGTTACAACTTCGGCAGTAGAAAATCCCGGAAGGAAAATAAGATTTAGAATTTCCTGTTTGGATAATTCTTTTGCTTTGTCTGCAGATAACAAACCTTTAGAAACCGCCTTTGCTTTTATTACTTCCGGATCAATGCCTTTCCCATCATCCTGGATGCTAATGATAATATTGTTTCCTTCATGCTCAGCGGAAAGTATTAACGTACCGATAGGATTTTTACCATTTGCTTTTCTTGTTTCAGGATTTTCAATTCCATGATCGACGCTGTTTCTTACAAGATGAACAAGCGGATCATTAATTTCTTCAATAAGAGTTTTATCTAATTCTGTTTCTTCACCTTTAATCACAATATCAATTTGCTTTTTAGCATCACGAGAAAGATCCCGTACAAGACGTGGAAACTTATTAAATACCTTTCCAATTTTTATCATTCTTGTTTTCATAACAACAAGCTGCAGTTCATTTGTCATCAGATCGATTTGTTTTGTTACATCAAAAATATCACGGGAAAATTTTGTGCCTTCGTTCTCAAGCGCAAATTCAGAATTTACCTGCGCTAAACGATTTCTGCCAAGTACTAATTCTGATACTATGTTTAGAAGTTCATCTAATCTTTCTACATCAACACGAATTGAGTTTTCAACTTTCTTTGATGAATCTTGCTTTGTTTTATCTCCGCTTACTTGTTTTATTTCAACTTGCGGCGCATCATGTTCTTCTTCAATATCTTCAGTCTCATCCGCATTCTTTGCATCTGTTTTTTCTTCAATTTTTACTTCTTCTTGTGTTTCTTTTACTTCCTTAACATTTGCTGAATTCTTTTTTGATTTTTTAGCGGGTTTTTTATTTTCAACAATAGCACCGCCATTTTCAAGTGTACTGATAAGAGCCGTTAACTGTTCAATTGTATCTTCAACTTCAATATTTTCATTCTGAAATTCCTCGATACTATAAAGTAGTGATTTCATTTTATCATAAGCAGCAAGCAATGAATCCATTATTGTTGAATTTAAAGTTGCTTCACACTTGCGAAGCTTGTTGAGAATATCTTCGCCCTTGTGAGTGACTCCGGTTAGTTTATCTAAACCAAGAAAACTGGATGTTCCTTTGATTGTGTGAAAATGNCTGAATACGCTGTTAAGCAATTCATTATCATCCGGGCGTTTTTCCATCTCAACCAGGTCAACATCAAGTTTTTCCAGAATTTCTTTTGTTTCAATAATAAAACTCTCAACGATCTCTTTCATATCAGGATCGATGAGTATGGGGTTTTGATTCTGTTCAGTCATATCAGTTAAATAATTTATCTATTTCTGCTTGAGATGCTGTTTGCACCTCTTTGTTAAAGATTGAATCAACTTCCTGTTGTGGTATTATAGATTTTGAATACCTGGCATTAGGATCAAAGGTTGCTCCTTCTGGTAGAATTAATTTGGAGTCTTGCACATCATTAATCTTTGTATTTCCAAAATCTTCTATCAGCGAAGCAAGTCGTTCTTGTACTGATTCAATAAGATGGTTTACTGTTGCAAGCTGTTGAGCTGTAATATCCTGCACCTGCAAAGAGATTGTAATACTGTTTGAATCATTCTTCATTTTTCCTACTTGTAGCAATAACTCGCCAAGTTTTTCCGAACTGCTGTTTTTCTTCAGAAAATCTTTTATGAATATTTCAGCGTCTTGTCTGCTCAACATCGGAATCAGACTTAAAAGAAATTCTTTTTTATCTATTTCTTTAGTTAATAAATCAGTCATCGTTTTTTCAATATCGGTAAGATCACTATTAAGTGAATCAACCAGATCTAGTATTTCGGTGGTTGCCATTTCTGTAGCACTTGTAACGTTTTGAATCTGGCTAGTTGCTTTCGGAATTTTTAAAGTGCTTTCCGTTATTGATTTATTAATATTTTCAAGCAGCGGTACTGTTTCTTTCATAAATTGACCGAGACTGTGAATGATAGGTATCAATCTTTCGCCGTAAGAAAAAACTTTTTTCAGATCATTTAGTTTTTCAAAAAGTTGAGACATATTTTCAGTTTTTAACATTTATTTACTCCCTCCGTTGCTGCCAATTATCTGATCAATTTTTTCTCTAAGTATTGCAGGTGTAAATGGTTTTACAACATAGTTATTTACTTTTGCTTTCAGAGCATCAACAATATCATCTTTAACTCCTCTTGTTGTAACCATCAAAACAGGGATCTTTCCCATCTTATCGTCAGATCTGATCGCTTTTATTAATTCAAGACCTGAAAGTACTGGCATATTCCAATCTGTAATTACAAAGTTTATGGTCTCATCGGCAGCAAGTTTAACAAGTGCATCTTTACCATCTGATGCTTCAACAAAATCTTCATATCCAAGATTTTTAAGCGAGTTAGCCACAATTCGGCGCATTGTTTGTGAATCATCTACAATTAAAAATTTTAATGCCATAGTTTTTCTCTCTAGTTTAAAAATTTTGATACTTCGTATAAAACTCTTTTAGAATCGAATGGTTTTAACAGGTATGAATCTGCTCCACACTGTATTCCTCTTTCAATATCTTCATTGCCTGAAAGTGATGAAAGAATTATGATTGGAATTTCCTTATAGTCCTGATTAGATCGGATTGCTTTGATTAATTCATATCCATCTATGTTAGGCATATTTAAATCCGTAATTACAAGATCAATCTGCTCTGAAGGAAGAACTTCCAATGCCTGCATTCCATCAGCAACTTGTATAATTTCAAATCCCTTAACTTTTAATGAGATTGAAACAAATTTTCTAATTGTGGGAGAATCATCTGCAACAAGAATAACCTTTTTCATTATTTGTTTATTCCTTTTTATACCCGATTGTTTTGGGAAAACTGATTAGTTTAAAAGCTCTTGAAATACCGTGCAAGGTTTCTGAATAACCAATAAATAAATGACCGCCCTTGTACAGTGAATTATATAAATGGTTGATCACTTTAATTTTTGAAGTTTGGTCAAAGTAGATTAGCACATTCGCACAAAAGATCACATCAAAGTTTATCATCGTTCGCATACTTAAGTCATCATAGAGATTAAGTAATTTAAAGTACGCCATATTTTTTATTTTAGGATCTAGGTCAAATGATGTATTGTTTGCTTTAAAGTACTTTTTTAAATAATAAACCGGGGTATTCCTTACAGCGTATTCTTTATAAGAACCTCTTCTAGCAACATCTACTACAGCATTACTAATATCAGTCCCAATAATTTCATATTCGATGTTTGGGTATTTTGGTTTGATTAGATCGTTTATCGTCATAGCTATAGAATATGCTTCTTCACCGCTCGAACAAGCAGCGCTCCAGATTCTTATTTTATTTTTTCCAAGTTTTTCTTTTGATGCAATTATCTCCGGAAGTACTGTAGTTACAAGTGCATCAAGCTGCGGCTGGTTACGGAAAAAAAAGGTCTCGTTGATTGTTATAGCCTCAAATAAATATTTTGTTTCCGCTGATCCGGATGGATTAAATCTAACATAATCTAAATAACCCTCAAAATTAGTAAGCCCCAAAAAACTTATTCTTTTTTGTAATCTGCTTTCCAGCAAATACTTTTTATTATCCTGGAAGTAGATTCCTGTACTTTCATAAATGTACTTTCTCCACATCTCAAAAGATTTCAATGATAAACTTACTTTTGTGGGAGCTAAAGCCAGGTTAGGTTGGGTAAAGGGCATTCCACTTTGTGTATATTGGTGCATGGCTATATAAGTTAATTTGTAAAATATTGTTTGCGCAGTGCCATTTCTTTTGCTTTTTCACTTACCATTTCCTCCGGATCATTTGAAAGTCGCTCTAACGCTTCAGAGACAATTGGATTGTCCAGATCGACTAACAGATCCAAAAGACGTACCCGGTTCCAAATATTTTCATCGTTAATCATTGTATCAAGAAATAGAAGCGTAGTTTCCTGATCGATAATAAACAACAATTCAGCTGCTGTAATTCTCACAATCTCGTCAGAATTTGTTAAACAATTAGAAAGTGATTCGGTTAATTTTCGTTTTTCTATTCCACTTAATGATTCTAACTCGTTGGCATCGGATCGAATAATATATTGAAGGAGTTCTAAAACTGCCGGGAGGTACTTATTCGAGTTATCAATTACATTATGAATTCTATTCAGAATAACTTTTTTATTGTCCATAAATTTCTCGTACAACACTTCATTTAGTTCCTGGTCCAATCCATAAATACTTAAACATGCAAAAAGTGTTTCGGGATCATCAAACACTGTTACTAAATGTGCCGCTATTATCTTGTATTGCGGTTCTGAATTCAGAATCGTATCAAGAACACATTTCTTAACTCTTTCATCAAAAGGGATATCAAGATCAAATTTAATCTTAAGTTTATAAATGGCTTCTAAAAGAGGCCATATAAGAGCACCGCTCAATTGGTCTAACTGAGACAATAAAAAATAAAATGTTTCTTCATCCCCAATTTCCCCCATACTTTCAATCATTGTAAACTTTAAAAGATCATCATCACATTTAAATTTTTCAGTAATAAACTTTAATGATTTTAATGTTCTTATCTTACCGGCAGCTTCAATAACAACAGGTTGTAATATTTCAGCTTTTTCAAAAAACGGAATAATACTATCAATTGCTTTTTCGCTGTACATATTTCCCAATGCTTCAATGCAGGCAACAATCACATTTTCATTTTGGTTAACCATAAGAATATCAATAATCAAATTTTCAGAAGTTTTATCTCCGATTAATCCAAGAATATCAATTAAAAATTTTATATCATCATCAACTTTTACACCCGGTAATCGTTTGCAAATTGCTTCAACAGAACCCTCTCCTTTTTTTAGGAGAATTTCACCTGCAAGGTTTCTTATAGAAATATCTGCGGAACTTGTAAAATCCAATACTGTGTAAGGTATTAAAGGATTATTATTTTGAATTAAAAAGTTTGACGCCGCATTTCTTACGCTTTTATCTTCATCCAAAATTAACTGGGCGATCATTTTGATCTTCTCAGGGTCAACTACCTCAAAAGCTATATTATAAAGCACTTCTGTTCTTATGGATGGGTCCTCAGATTGAAGTAAATCCATAATCTCTTCTTCCGTCTTTTTTTCCAGATTCATTTTATTTAGTGTTTTATTATTTAATAAGTGTTTAATATTTGTAACGAAATTTCAATAATAATGCCGATAATAAAGTTTTGTTTTCATCATATTTTAATACTTATTACCATAATATTGCAGAATATTAGCCAACTGAAAATATAGGCACAAATTTTCATCAGCTTGGATAATCAGATAGCCAGGATTTATTTAATAGCTCATCGTTAACAAAAGCAGATTCTTTCTGCTCATTACCTTTGGTAAATAACTCAGAATCAATTTTAAAGTTTGATATAATAGATTGAAGGTTACCTGTAAGCTGATTTAATGCTTCAGCAGCCTGTGCAATTTGTTTTACCCCGGTGGCACTTTGTTGTGTAACATTTGTAATTAATTCGATGTTTTGAGTTATTTGTTCAGAAGCTCTCGATTGCTCTTCACTTGCAGCAGCTACCAATGTGACAATATTTGCAACTCTTTCTGCACCGGTTATAATTTCTTTTAAAGAATCACCGGCTTTTTCTGCAAGCATCTTACCATTTTCAACTTCTTTGGTTCCTTGTTTCATAGATTGAACTGCATCATCCGTATCTTTTTGGATGTGCTTAATCATCACTGCTATTTCTTGAGTGGCTTTAGAAGTTCGCTCGGCAAGTTTTCTAACTTCATCCGCTACAACTGCAAAACCTCTTCCTTGTTCGCCGGCACGTGCGGCTTCAATCGCAGCATTAAGCGCAAGAAGATTAGTTTGATCCGCTATATCATTTATCACCTGAACTATTTCACCAATTTCGTTACTGCTCTTCCCTAATTCCTGAAGAGTTTCAGCACTTTTTTTAACAACGTCCGAAATCCGTATCATTCCTTCGATAGTTCTATCAACAACTTTTCCACCTTCTTTAGCAACTAACCCTGCATTCTTACTTGCTTCAGCAGCAGTAGTTGTATTTTTTGTTGTTTCAGAAATTGTCTTAGACATTTGATTTACAGCACTTGCAACTTCGGAAGCCTGTGTACTTTGTTCTTGCGCACCGACTGCCATTTCTTCGGAACTTGAACTAATTTGATTAGCAGAACTTGCAGCCGCAACCACAGCTTGTGATACTTCTGCAATAGTCCTTCCGAGGCAGTTTGATACATTATTTATAGAATTTTTAATTTTTTCGTGATCACCGGAATATTCTTTGGTTATTTTAACCCTAAAATCTCCGTCAGCAATTTTCTCTAAGGCAGAAATTGATTCATTAATTGGAGCATAAATCGCATCTAATGTTCCATTCATTCCATCAACAATAGTTTTATAGCCGCCGTTAAATACTTTTGAATTTCCCCTTGCATTGCTGTTACCTTTAATAGAAGCTGTAGTAAGGAACTTTATTTCTAGAACCAGTTTGTTAAGATTATCAACCATTTTTTCAAAACTTTTTGAAAGAGAATCGTGTTCAGAGAGCGATTTTATTTTATGATCAAGATCTCCTGAAGCAATTTTTTCTGCAGCTTCAATCTTTTCTAATTGTGAATCTCTTAGTTTATTTAGCATTGCTGCCATTTGTCCAAATTCATCATTATTCCGAGAGTTCATCTTCTGTTCAAAATCGCCCAGTGAATATTCCTCAAGAAGCTCTTTAAATTTCCTTATAGGTTGGGTTAACATTGGTATAATTTTTAGGAGGGTTATTAAAAATGCTAAAGTGCCAATTATCATGCCTGTTATTATAAAGATGATTGTTCGTGACATAATTGTATTTACTTCGGCTTCAAGTTCTTTCTTACTGCTATCTATATGAATTTTAACATCGCTTATTTCATTTTCAAATTTTACACGAAGGTCTTCTCCAGAAGTAGTTGCAATGTATGATGCCATTTCAAAATCTTTCATTGCTGCAGCGCTAAGTGTTCCATCCACAACTAATCCAAAATACTCATTAAGAATTTCATCCAGATTTTGAGAATGCTTTGTAAAGATCTCTGTTAATGTTGAGTCTTTAAGTGAAGACATTGTTACTGCAATATTCTTTTTACATTCATCCACTGACTCAAAGTTTTTATCAAACTGATTTTCAAAACCCGGAATTGAAAATTTGAGAAGATAAAATTGTAAGTTCTGAAAATCATTTTGAATATCTGTCATATAGTCTCTTGATACTATCAGCTTATTATTTAATGTATCACTTATTCTGGAAAGCTGATAAAAATGGTATAAGTCGTTAAGAACTAATACGGTTGATATTGCTGCAATTACAAAAAAGGCTGCTTGTACTTTTACTTTGAAAGTAACATCTTTCAACTTTAACATGTTTACTCTATAACGTTTTATTTAAGTTTAAATTGAACAGATACTGTTGTTTTTACTTTTACTGGTTTGCCTTCATGCTGACCTGGTTTGAATTTGGAAAGTGATAATACACGTACCACTTCTTCATCACATCCGGCACCAATTCCTTTAATAATTTTTACTTTATCCACATTTCCTTTTTCATCAACATATGCTATAGCATAAACTTTACCTTCAATGGTAGTTTGCTTGGCAATCGAAGGATATTTAACCTTTTTTGTCAATTCACCCATACCACCGACCAGTTCAGGCATTGAAGTAGCAAAAGCAAGATATTGATCATCTTCGGAAGGCGTGTTTTGGGAGAACGCTAACGAACTTAAGAGTATAATTAATATAAGAGTATATAGATATGCCAGCATTTGTTTCAATTTCATAATTATCCCTTTCATTAAAACTAAATTTTCTATCCTATTATCGAAACTGCTGGGAAATTGTTAAGCAATTAATTTAATTGATGGTATGGGTTTATTAAGGATGGATCAAGATTTTATAAGAAGGCAACCTATTGATTTTGTCAGAAATTCTATATTAAAACAACTCAGTCATTTTGATTGTTAAACTCTTCAACGATTTTTGCGAGAAGTTCCTTTAATTCAGTGGATGAAAATGGTTTCGAGATATAATGTGAAAATCCCTTTGCAAAAAATTCTGCTCTATCCGATTCAGCTGCATAAGCTGTAACTGCAACAAAAGGAATACCCTTATAGAGTTCGATTTTTTTAATCTCTTGCATTAATTGCACTCCATCCATACCTCTTCCTAAATTAATATCAAGCATTACAACATCATATTGGTTTTTATTGATAAGGTCTAGTGCGCTTTTGGCGGTAAGTGTCGTTTCAATATCGTACAATGATTTTAGAACTATTGTAATATATTGCAGCGCAATAGCATCATCTTCAACGTACAGTACTTTATATTTTGGTTTATTAATATCTGTATCAACTTTAGTTGTATGTTTAATTAATTTTTCTACTTTCACTTTATCTTTTGATGCAAATGTGACAGGCAGTTTGATTGTAAATAATGTGCCTTTGCCTTCTTCGCTTACTAAACTGATAATTCCATTAAGTCTATCTACATATTTTTTTGTAATTGTAAGTCCAAGTCCGGTGCCTTCAAAAGACCGATTGAAACCTTCACTTGCCTGCCTGAATTCCCGCCAGACTACTTTTTGCATTTCTTCAGGAATCCCCACGCCTGTATCAGCCACCTTTAAAATTAAATAAACCTTTTCATCTTCCTGGATTTTTTCGGAGCTGACTACTACCCGACCGTTCTTAGTGTACTTAACAGCATTGCTTATAAGATTATCTAATATCTCTTCCAACAATTCTTTGTCAGATCTTATCTTTGAACTTCCAAATTTTAGATCAGTTATCAGTTCTGTGTTATTAACCTTTGCTGATTGAGTGTACAAATCTGTTATTTCTCCCACTGTTTTATCAACACTCAGATCAGAATTTGATATTTCAATTCCATCAAATTCTATTTTAGCCACATTTAATATTTTATTAAGTGTATCGGTAAGTCTTTTAGAAGATTTTAAAATTTGTTCAGCATATTTTTTCTCTTCAGAATTTATCAATGTTTCCGCAAGCAATTCCGAAAAACCCATAATACCAACAAATGGTGTTCGTAATTCGTGACTCATATTAGCGAAGAAATATGTTTTAACTTTATTCATCTCTTCGGCTTTTTCTTTTGCCTCAACTAACTCTGATGTCATTCTTTTTTGTTCAGTAATATCCTGTTTGATCGCCAGGAAATTTGTTATTTCATCTTTACTATTAAAAATCGGAGAAATAGAAGCAGACTCCCAATAATACTCCCCATTCTTTTTCTTATTATGAAATTCACCGTGCCATTCTTTACCAGCAATTATATCATTCCACATCTGCTTATAATTATCAGAGGACATAGTCCCTGATTTTAAGATTCTGGGATTCTTTCCTATTACTTCTTCAAGAGAATATCTAGTTATCTCTGAAAACTTTGGATTAACGTATTCAATATTACCTTTGACGTCTGTTATTATAATCGATGCCGGGCTTTGTTCTACGGCAAGAGAGAGTTTTCTAATACTTTCTTCAGTTTTTTTCCTTTCAGAAATATCACGCGTTACAATAATAATACTTTGCAATTTGCCGTCTGTACCATAAACCGGTGCTGCATTGGTTTCTCCCCAAAAAGTAGATCCATTCTCTTTTAAAAGTGAATACTCCTTATCCTTTATACTCCCACCTTCTACCAGGTATTTGAAATTTCTTCCGGCTTTTTCACGATCTTGAGGGGCAACCCATTCCAAAAAATTGTGTCCAATCACTTCCTGAATAGAGGAATTACCAAATATCTCCAATGATTTATTAGAGATAAAACTTATAAAACCTTCAGGATCTGTTACAGCTACCGCGTCTGGCGAGGTATCAATTAGCGTGCGATATAATTCTTCACTAACCTTTAAAGCTTTTTCAGCATTTATGCGTTCAGTGATTTCAAATGTAACACCAACCATACGTATAGGTTTACCGGCGGTATTGCAGATAACCCGGCCACTGGAAACATTCCAGTGCATTGATCCATCCGGCCACACACAGCGTTTCTCAACGTCGTAATCAGATTTATCATCCACCGCCCTTCTCAGTGCAGCATCAATACGTTCGCGGTCTTCCGGATACAGACACCCAAGAAATAACTCATAGGTCACAACTGTTTCCGGGGACAAACCATATAATGCCTTGCACTGTGTAGACCAAACAACCTCACCGGTAACTATGTCCCAACTCCAATTGCCCATACGTGCCGCTTCCATCGCCAGTTGAAGATTAGCTTCGCTCAGGCGCAATGCTTCCTCTGTTCGTTTGCGCTGGGTGATATCTGCAAATACCGCCACCATGTAATTAGGTTTGGTTTGATAGGCTCGTAATTCAAATGCACCTTCATTTTTATTATCCTTAAATGTTATCTGCTCAGTTGTCCAAAACTTCCCCCTGGAAGCTGCTTCTCGATATCTAATCGGAACTTCAGTATTTGCAAGCGGGGGAAATGCTTGCTCAATAGTTTTTCCATATAACAGTGAGTGATCAATGCCTAAAATTTTATCTGCAGCGGGATTACTATCAATAAAAACTAAATCGTTGTTAGCTTTCAATTCATAAAAGTGCATTCCCAGAGGAGAGTTTAAAGTCATCTTCCTATATTTTTCTTCACTTTCCATTAGATCTTTTAATATCAACAAGCTGGTTAAAGAATCTGCTAATCTTCTGCCAATTTCCTTAAAAAGTCTTTCTTCTTGCAAAGTCCAGGTTCGTGGATACGAACACTGGTGTAAACCGAACACCCAAGGTTTACCTACTTTTGGATGAATTGCGATTGTTATTTGAGATTGAAAACTAAAACGATGTGCAATTTCATTAGGTAAAAACTGAGTTGGATAAGTTGCAGAAAGCAATGTTCTAAACAACTCTAAAACGTCAGAATCAACAGGAACTTCAATATCCATAGCCAGGGCACCTGGAAATTCGGGTCGTGTTTTTTCCATCAACACTTTCCATGAAGTAGCCTCAAGATCACATGGATATACAAGCCATGCACGATCACAATCAAATATAGAAAGTGCAATATCAAGTAAATCACTCAGTGTATCATCAAGATTTTTTGTTCCTTTTAAAGATTGATTGATCTTATCCATACTTTCAAAATAGTTTAAGTTAGCCAAGCGTTCACGTTCAGCAATATTCTCCTTCTCTTTAAGTAATTTTCTTTCAGCTCTGTTTTTAGATTCACGTAATTCACGTTCAATAGCGGGCAGCAAACGTTTCAAATTATTCTTCATGATATAATCATTAGCGCTGGCTTTCATAGCTTCAACTGCAACTTCTTCACCAATTGTACCTGAGATAATAATAAACGGCAAATCTAAGCCGGACTCATTCAGGATGGCTAATGCTTCTAATCCGTCAAAGTGCGGCATTTTATAATCAGAAAGTATGATATCCCAGGTTTTTTCTTTAAGCATCTCTCTCATTTTTTCGGCAGTTTCTACTCGCTCATATTCAACATCATAACCACCTTTTTTAATTTGATGCAACACTAATAGAGCATCATCTTCAGAATCCTCAACAAACAATATCCGCAATAAGCTTTTCATAACTATTATTCTCCTTTTTTAGTTGGCGGCACTTCATTAAGCAACAGCCAATACAATCCAAGATGGTTAACTGCTTCTGCGAACTGAATAAAATCAACAGGTTTACGCACATAACTGTTCACTCCCAGACTATACCCATTTACAAGGTCTTGTTCTTGTTTTGATGAAGTGAGTATTACTACAGGAAGAAGTTTTGTTTGTTCGTTAGCACGTATCAGCCGCAATACTTCAAGCCCATCAAGTTTAGGAAGTTTTAGATCAAGCAAAATTACGGTAGGCATAATAGTAAGGTCACGTCCGGCATATTTACCTCTTCCCAAAAGATAATCCAATGCTTCAACACCATCGTTTACTACTGTAACTTCATTTTTTATGTTGTTCTTTTTTAATGCCCGAAGTGTCAAATCAACATCGTCGAGATTATCTTCTACCAATAGAATAGTTTTAATAGCCATTATAGTACTCCTTATGGAATTGTAAAATAGAATGTTGCACCTTTTTCAACTTCAGCTTCTGCCCAAACATTACCGCCATGGCGATGAATGACACGCTGCACTGTGGCTAACCCGATACCTGTTCCGGAAAATTCTGTTGTTGAATGCAATCGCTGAAATGCACCAAAAAGTTTTGAGGAATAACTCATGTCAAAACCGGCACCATCATCACTAATATAATATATGGTTGAATTGCTTTCTTTCTTCGTACCAAACTCAATTCGTGCACTTGAATGTTTTGCTGTAAACTTGCAAGCATTACCAATAAGGTTTTCCAGAACAATACGTATTAGCCTACTATCTGCATGCACTTTAATTCCGTCTTGAATAATAAAATCTATGTTACGTTCAGGATGTGATTCATGAAACTCATTTATAATATTCCTTACTATATCAGTAAGGTTCAACTCCTGGATGTTCATTTCGCCACGATTTACCCGTGAGAGATTTAACATATCATCAATTAGTTGAGCCATACGTTGTGCGCCAAATCTTATGCGGTTTAAATAACTTTTCCCATCAACATCAATTTTATCATGATACTCTTCAAGCAGAACCTGACTAAATCCATCAATGCCGCGCAACGGTGCACGCAGGTCGTGAGAAACAGAATATGCAAATGCTTCGAGTTCTTTATTCGCTGCTTCTAATTGTACAGTACGCTCTAAAACACGTTGCTCCAGTTCAGTATTTAGCTTGCGTATTTCTTCTTCTGTAAGTTTGCGCTTGGTAATGTCACGTGTCACCGAACCCATGCGATAACCATTATCTGTTTTAATCGGGAAAATAGTCTGTTCTATGAATTGATGTACATCATTTTGCCGGATTACCTCGGATTCAAGAACTTTATTAAAAATGTGTGATTCCCCAGTATGTAATGCGTCTAATATAATTTGTTTATTATATTCGTACCGCTCTGGTGTCTGTAACTCCGATACGAGCATTTGGTATATAATATCCCAGAGTGCTTTACCGATGACTTCACTTTTTGTTAAGCCGGTCATTTTCTCGCGTGCGCGGTTCCACTCGATGATTGTACCTTGCTCGTCCGTGAGCGTAAAACCTTCGGATGATTCTTCGACAAAGCTACGGAATTTCTGCTCACTCTCGCGCAATGCATCTTCTGCATGTTTACGTTCGGTAATGTCTGTAACTATACCTTCAATTGCAATTGGATCTCCGGCATCATCACGCACCATGAGATTACGTTGATTAAGCCAGCGAACTTCTCCTGATTTATGAATGAATTGATACTCATAAGTTGGAGGCATATCACCTTTTAAAAGATTTACCCATTGTTCTTCAAAATATTTGTGCCAGTCAGGGTGAATTGCCTGCTTGATAAGCAATGGTGATTTATAACACTCTTGTTGAGTATAGCCAAAGACTAGTTCTGCGGCAGGACTTACATATTCATATTTTCCTTCAGGAATTGACATACGATAAATAACATCTCTCGCGTTTTCTGCTAATCTTCGGAATCGTTCCTCGCTTTCCCACAGATTGCGATATGTCAGTAAACTTGTCAGGGCATCCCCAAGACGCCTGCTGATCTCCAGAAACAGTTTCTTTTCCTGCGGCGTCCATACGCGGTTGTATGAGCATTGGTGCAGGCCACATTCCCACGGCTTGCCGACTTTGGGATAGAGGGCAATGGCAAGTTGAGACTTAATTTCATAGGTTTTCCAGACGACATCATCGGGATCCAAACCATTCCCGATATAAATTTCGTTCGGCGCTGGATTGCTAAGAAGTTCGCGGAATAAATTCTGGACTGCCGGAGACATTGGAACTGTCACGCCACACGCAAAAGCTCCAGGATACAAGGAGGTAGTACGTTCCATGGAAATCTTAAATTCCGGTAAGGTGGGATCGCAGGGGACTGCAAGAAATGCCCGGTCGCAACCGAAAATGGACAGCATGATATCGAGGACATCGCTCATCATTTGCTCAAGATTGTCCGCTCCCTGCATAGCCCGGTTTATCTTGTCCATGCTCTCGAAAAACCAGAGATTAGCCAAGCGCTCTTTTTCAGCAAGTTTCCGTTCTGTAATATCAAATACTGTAGCGCGGCTCATTAAAAATTTTCCATTGGATAAACCCGATTAGGTTAATAATAAATCTTAATGAAATGCTTGCGATAAATGTTGAGGAGACAAACTTGAAATCAACTGTGAGCTTTCTGAAGTAGCAAATATTCATTGTACTTAATTCCAATGTTGTAATAGTATGCTCTAAATCCAACCTAATTTTATAACATTATAGGCTTAAAAGCAATAAAAAATTACAATAATATTAATAATTATTATTGATGTTAA
>JGI20214J51088_10001585_pt1 | contig 15508 bp, 10 predicted proteins | sample WetSurMetagenome_FD_51088 | JGI IMG/M metagenome (IMG submission 51088) | reverse complement strand
TAGAACGCCAGCGAGAAGCTGACGCTGAGGTTGACCAGTCCGATCAGCACGACGCCGGCGATGGAAACCAGCACCACCGACAGCGCCAGATTCCAGTCGAATGCCTGCCAAGCATAGCCGAGGTTGGCAGCGGAAAAGGCAATGTGACGGATGTCGAGCGGCAACCCAGCAAGATTGCCGAAGGCGCTGGTGAGGCCAAGATAAAAGCCGAAGAACAGGTTGCCGGCAATGCCGCCCCAGCGGGGGCGCAAATATGCGACGACCTTGTTCCATCCGCGCGCGCCCAGCAGGCGNTTTGGCAGGGCCAGGCGTTGCAGGCGCTCCGGTATGGCATGGTAGACGCACTGGTTGTCATAAAAGCCGCTGACGATGCCGGCGAGAAACAGGCCGACGCCGGCCACCGCCGCATAGAAAAGTGCGGCGCTGCTGAAAGGACTGATTTCGGCCAGAAGCCTGGCGGCCTTGCCGGTATCCACCGCGCTGTGACCGGTTGCCCCGATGAACGCTGCGACCAGCGAGGCGGTCGAGAAAGCGAACAGCATATTGCCCAGTATCGCTACCGACTGCGCATGCCAGACCNTGCTGGCGAATTCGTCGAGCAGTTTTTGCTTCGCTCTCTGGCCGCGCACGTCAATCAGCGTGTGCGCGAACAGACTGGCCGTCATGGCAGGCTGTTTGGTGGCGACGGTCAGGTGCAACAGGTAGATCAGCACGAAACCCAGCGCATAGTTCAGGCTGACCAGCAGCGCTTCCTGCAGCGGCGCGAGATGCTGTTCGAGCAGCCGGATTTTCAGCAGCGCCATGCCGGCGATGATGATGCCGCCGCCGCTGGCTGCTCGGAACATCTTCTTCAGGGCCGGCCAGCTTTCGGCCACGTAGTGTTCGCCGGTACGGCTGGCGAACTGGGTGATCTGGCGGGCGAGTCCCCCGGTGGTTTCACTGACCAGGATGCCGATGCTGTAGCGCTCATGGCTGGCCTCGATCAGTTCGATGAAGAGCTGTACCAGCAGCGCATGAGGGCGCTCGGTGGCGGGGTCTGCGAGCGCGATCAGATTGCGCATGCGAACCATCTGCTGCTCCAGGCGGGTCTCCTGCAGGGTGAGTTCGACACTGGTGCCGAGTTCTCTGCTGCGGCGGCGCACACGACCGAGTGCCGCACTGCACTGTTCGAGCAGTACGTCGATCTGGCGGGTGTCGTCGGACTCGCCACACAGCCAGACGGTGACCTCCTGATGCAATGCAAGAAACGGCGAGTCGTATTCCTCCAGCGCGGGATCGATGCGCAGCAGTTCGGGATCGAGCCCACCGGTGGCAATGCGGTGTGCGAGCGAGTTGATCGCATTGGTGAGCACACCGGGCTCGCCGCGCCTGAACAGTTGCTGCAGGTCAAGCAGATCGCATACGCGGATCCAGTCGGCCGGATCGGTTTTGCGGACCCAGGCGCAGTCGCGTGAGGTGACCAGCGCGTCAAGCCAGTCACGCAGGTGGCTAGGATTGTTTTCAGGCGGCAACAGCTTGTAGCCGATACGACGCCTGAGTTCGGGGCCGAACGCGCGGTTCGGCAGCAGGCCGGCTTCGGTGAGCAGGCGGGTGGTATTTACACCTTTGAACAGCGCGACCAGATGATCGCGCAGCGCAGCGATAAAGGACGGATTCTGTTCCAGCCGTGCGATCAGAACACGCAGATGGTCGCTTCCGGCGTCAAGTCGCTGGTTGGCGTGTGGCCGCAGGTGGAACCACAGCCGTGCCAGCAACGCGATGTCGGCCGGCTGCGTCCCGGCCATGCGGGCAAGTGTCCGCTCGATGAAGCTGGCGCTATGATCGGACGGTAAGGGCGCGCCCATCGTCGGACTTACAGCAGCACGCGCTCGATGCCGCCGTTGCCGACCCGCATGAGGTAGCTCGCCATCCAGTTTTCCCCGAGCAGCTTCTTCGCCAGCTCGATCACGATGTAATCCGGCTTGGTGCCGGTATCGTCGCTGTAGCGCGCCAGACCTTGCAGACATGACGGGCAACTGGTGAGGAGCTTGACCGGCTGGCTATCAGCGTCAAGTGATGCCACGTTGGTGCGGATTTCCTCTTCCTTGCGGAAGCGGATCTGCGTGGAAATGTCCGGGCGGGTGACGGCGAGCGTGCCGGATTCGCCGCAGCAGCGGTCGGACAGCTGCACCACGCCATTTTCAAGCGAACCGCCTAGCAGCGCGTTGGCGACTTTCAGCGGCGCGTGGGTTTTCATCGGGGTGTGACAGGGGTCGTGGTAGAGGTACTTCTCGCCACTCACGCCGTCGAGCCTGACCCCCTTTTCCATCAGGTATTCGTGGATGTCGAGCAGGCGGCAGCCGGGGAAGATCTTGCCGAATTCGTACTTCAGCAGCTGGTCCATGCAGGTGCCGCACGACACGATCACGGTCTTGATGTCGAGGTAGTTGAGCGTGTTGGCGACGCGGTGGAACAGCACACGGTTCTGCGCGGTGATTGCCTCGCCCTTGTCGGCCTGACCGCCCGCGGTCTGCGGGTAGCCNCANCACAGGTAGCCGGGCGGCAGCACGGTCTGCACGCCGAGTTCGAACAGCATCGCCTGGGTGGCGAGTCCCACCTGGGAAAACAGCCGCTCGGAGCCGCAGCCGGGAAAGTAGAACACCGCGTCGCTGTCGTCCGAAAGCTTGGCCGGGTTGCGCAGCACCGGCACGATCGACGGATCTTCCAGGCCCAGCAGCGCGCGCGAGGTCTTCTTCGGCAGTCCGCCCGGCATTGGCTTGTTGACCAGATGGATGACCTGCGCGACCAGTTTGGGCTTGCCCAGGGAGGCGGGCGGATGCTTGGTCTGTGCCTGGATCAGCCCCATGCGCTTGAACAGGGCGTGACCCAGCCGCTGGCTGGCGTAGCCCCACTCGATCAAGGGCTTCCTCAGCGCCTTGATGGTGGCGGGGTCGGTCGCATTGAGGAAGGCCATCGACGCCCAGGTGCCGGGGTTGAATTTCTTCTTGCCCTGCTTGCGCAGCATGTTGCGCATGGCGATCGAGACGTCGCCGAAGTCGATGTCGACGGGNCAAGGATTCTTGCACTTGTGGCACACGGTGCAGTGGTCGGCGACGTCGCCGAACTCGTCGAAGTGCTTGAGCGACACGCCGCGCCGGGTCTGTTCCTCGTACAGAAAAGCCTCGATCAGCAGCGAGGTGGCGAGGATCTTGTTGCGCGGCGAGTACAGCAGGTTGGCGCGCGGAATGTGGGTGTTGCACACCGGNTTGCACTTGCCGCAGCGCAGGCAGTCCTTGATCGAATCGGCGATGGCCTCGGTCTCGGAGGCTTCGAGGATGATCGACTCGGCTTCCAGCAGGCTGAACGAAGGGGTATAGGCATTGCGCAAGTCGGCGCCGGGCAACAGCTTGCCCTTGTTGAAATGATGCGCCGGATCGACCTTCTGCTTGTAAGCGGCAAAGATGGCAATGGTGGCGTCGTCGAGAAACTCCAGCTTGGTCAGCCCGATGCCGTGTTCGCCCGAAATCACCCCGCCAAGATCGGTGGCGAGCTGCATGATGCGCGCGACCGCGGCATTGGCGGCCTGCAGCATCGCGTAGTCGTCCGAGTTGACCGGGATATTGGTGTGCACGTTGCCGTCGCCGGCGTGCATGTGCAGCGCGACGAACACGCGACTTTTCAGGATCTCCTTGTGGATGCGGTCGCAGGCTTCGAGCACCGGGATATATTCGCGGCCAATGAAGAACTGATGCAGCTCGCGCCGCACTTCGCGCTTCCATGACACGCGAAGCTGCTTGTCGCGCAGCGCGGTGAAGATCGTTCCGCTTTCGTGCGGCGCATCGAGATTGGTCAGGTAGCCCTGCCAGCGAGCTTTCACCGATTCGATCAGGGCTTGTGCGTGCTGACGTTTTTCTTCCACCTGAGCGGGGTCGGCGACGGTGTCGTCGTCTTCCAGCAGTGGCAGCGGTGCGGCAAAAAACCCGGCCAGCGCGTCGAGCAGCTTCAGCTTGTTGGCAATCGACAGCTCGATGTTGATGTGCTCGATGCCGTCGGTGTAATCGCCCAGGCGCGGCAGCGGGATCACCACGTCCTCGTTGATCTTGAAGGCATTGGTGTGTGCCGCGATGGCNGCGGTGCGGGCGCGGTCGAGCCAGAATTTCTTGCGCGTATCCGCCGACACGGCGATGAAGCCTTCGCCGCCGCGTGCGCTGGCGAGCTGGACGATCTTCGAGGCGGCCTCGCCGACGGCGACTTCGTTGTCCGACACCACATCGATCAGCAGCACCATGTTCGGCCGCGCGGCGCGCGGCGCCTTGGTGGCGTAGCCGACCGCTTTCACATAGCGCGCGTCGAGGTGCTCCAGCCCGGCGAGCAGGATGTCGGGATGGGCGTCGCAGTAATCTTTGATTTCGACGATGGCCGGCGTGGCGTCACGCGCGCTGCAGAAGAATTCCAGGCACACGGTGCGGGTGTGCGCAGGCAACCGGTGCAGGATGAAGCGCGCCGAGGTGATCAGCCCGTCGCAGCCTTCCTTCTGGATGCCGGGAAGGCCGGCGAGGAACTTGTCGGTGACATCCTTGCCGAGCCCGGTCTTGCGGAAGCGGCTGCCGGGAATGGTCAGGATTTCGGGCGAGCCCTGGGGTGTCTTGCCGTCCGGCGCAAACCGGCGGATCTCGAATGTGGCGGACGGTGCGTCGTGGATCTTGCCAAGATTGTGGTTGATGCGCGTGACTTCGATCCAGTCGGCGTCCGGCGTCACCATTTTCCACGACACCAGGTTGTCCAGCGCGGTGCCCCACAGCACGGCCTTCTTGCCACCCGCGTTCATCGACACGTTGCCGCCGATGGTCGAGGCATCGGCCGAGGTCGGGTCGACCGCGAACACCAGTCCGGCGGCATCGGCCGCTTCCATCACCCGCTTGGTGACGACGCCGGCGCCGCAGTGGACGGTCGGNACCTCGAACGCCACGCCAGGCAGGCGCANCTTTTGCACCGCGCTCATCGCTTCGAGCTTTTCAGTGTTGATGACTGCAGCGTGGTCGGTGAGCGGCACGGCGCCGCCGGTGTAACCGGTGCCACCGCCGCGCGGGATGATGGTGAGCCCGAGTTCGACCAGCCCGGCCACCAGCCCGGCCATCTCGGCTTCGGTGTCCGGGGTCAGCACCACGAAGGGGTATTCCACCCGCCAGTCGGTAGCGTCGGTGACGTGCGACACGCGCGCCAGTCCATCGAACGCGATGTTGTCGCGCCGGGTCACGCCACCCAGGCGGCGCAGGATGCGTGCGCGCAGGCTGGCGGTGTCGGCGAACCAGGCTTCGAATTCACGCACGGCAAGTTCGGCCGCTGCCAGCAGCTGGCCCACCAGTTCGTTGCCCTGGCGTCGCACTTCGATCTCGTGCAGGCGATGCCGCAGGGCGTCCACCAACATCTTGCGCCGCTTGGGATTGTCGAGCAGGTCGTCTTCCAGATAGGGGTTGCGCCGCACCACCCAGATGTCGCCCAGCACCTCGAACAGCATGCGTGCCGAGCGCCCGGTCCTGCGTTCGCCGCGCAACGTGTTGAGCACGCCCCACGCGTCCGCGCCAAGCAGGCGAATGACAATTTCGCGGTCGGAAAACGAAGTGTAGTTGTAGGGGATTTCGCGCAGGCGTGCGGTCATGGCGGGTGGCACTGCAAAAGCGATATTTTACGGGATATGGCCTCGTTTCGGGCGGGCGGGTGCCGGGGATTCGCCAGCCAATGCCCTCTGCATTGGGCCCGGGCGGCTTCAGTTTTTGCCTGTCCTGCCGATAGACGATTGATGGCAAAGTCCATGCCGCACGATTCATTCCAGGGAGATCGGCTTGCAGTTTGGTTTGAGTTTCAAACTCATCGGCTACGTCATGGCTGGCGTGCTGATCACGTCGGCTGCCATTGGCGTGGTGCGCGTCCAGAACGAGCGCGGATCCCTTGGCGAACTGATCGGAAAATCCGGCCAGAGCGTGGCCAATGCCACTGCATCCGGCGCCACCTCCCTGATCGCCGGGTATGACTATGGCAATCTGGAAATTCTCGCTGAGAATATCTCGCAGCAAGCCAACGTCATCCGCGTCATCATTCGCAATCAGCGCGGACGGGTAATGAGCGAGGTCACCAAAGGGGAAGGCGGAGCCTACAACCGGTTCGAGGCACCGGTCATGTTCGATGGTCGGGTCATTGGCGGGGTCACCGTCGACATGTCCACCGCGACTCTGGAAAAGGCGCTCGGCGCGCTTTATTGGCGCGTGTTTATCGAGCAAGTTGTCTTCGGTGCGATTCTTGGCCTGATTGTGTATTTGTTCACGGCAAGGGGAATCGTTTCGCGGATCCGCAAACTGACCATGGCCATGGAGGAAGCGGTGGAAAACGGGGATTCATTCGTCCCCCGTGATCTGGAGGTGAAAAGCCAGGACGAGATCGGGCGTCTGGTGTCGGTATTCAACACCTTGAACGAATCGCTCGCCAGTTATCACCACCAGCTGCAGGGCAAGATCGATTTGGCCAACCATGAACTTCGGGAAAAGAACATCCAGTTGGGTAGACGCACCGAGGAGCTCGAACGTGCGCTTGAATTGTTGAATACCATGGCCACCACCGACTGGCTGACCGAACTGCCCAACCGCCGGAAATTTGATGAAGCACTGTCACGCATGTTCCATCAGTCCGAGCGATTTGCCGAGGCCATCACGCTGGTTCTGCTGGACATTGATCGCTTCAAGCTGATCAACGACAGCCATGGACACGGTGCCGGGGATGCGGTGTTGCGGGAAATTGGCAGCATTCTGCGTTTGCATGTCCGCAAGTCTGATCTGGCCGCGCGCCTGGGCGGCGATGAATTTGGTGTCATTCTTTATCACACGGGCAGCAAGCAGGCTGAGCTATTCGTTGAAAAACTCATGGAATGCGTTCGGATGCACGAATTCGAATACGAGGGATGCAAGCTGAATGCGGGCATCAGCGTCGGAATCGCACAGCGTGACGTGGCCATGAAAACAGCCGAGGCGCTCTACAATGCGGCCGACAAGGCGCTATATCAGTCCAAACAGGGAGGACGTGACCGCTACTGCGTGTATTTCGATGTGCCCCTTTTGCAACAGGCCAGCGCTTCTTGAAGCCGAAGACGGTATTCCGGACCCTGCTGGCCGCGCTTTGGGTCTGCGTTGCGTTTCAACCCGCCTGGGCGAAAGCCACCTCGAAGAATCAGGGCGCCAGGGTGACCATGGGCTCCGTGGCCATGGATATCCCGGTCGAGATGATCAAGCGCATGAGTGTGCTGACCAACTATCTGGCCTTGAGCACGAACTTGAATATTCGCTTCCGGCCATCGCCCAATCTGGCGTCGGCAGTGGAAGATCTGGGCACCGGCCAGACGCAGATTGCCTACCTTACCCCGGTGGCATATATCGAGGCACGCAGGAAGTACGGGGTCGTCCCGCTGGTCGCGCCCACCGCGAACGGCCGCCCATATTTTTCCCTGGTCATTGGTGTAAAAGCCGGGTCCGGCATCAATACGCCGGCCGAGCTCAAGGGGAAAAGCTTTGCCTTTGGCGATGAAAAGGCGCTGTTGCAACGGGCGGCGGTTGAGTCGATGGGGTTGCGGCCCAATGACTTTGCGTACTATGCCTACCTCAAGCATTACGACAATATTGCCAAGGCAGTGCTCGCCGGTGATTTTGACGGCGGAATTCTCAAGGATTCCGTAGCCGATGGATTCAAGGGCAAGGGAATAATTGTGATCGGCAGCACTGCACCGCTGCCGTCGTACCTGTTCGCCGTGCACCCGGGCATGCCGGCGGCAGTGCGCAACCAGCTGCGCGATTCACTGCGGGCACTGAATAAAGCCACGCCCGACGGGGTTGCCACCCTGGAAGCATTCGATATTGCCTACGATGGCTTTACGCCCATCGACGACTCGGCCTATGATCCGGTCCGCGCGCTAATCCAGCCTTTCCAGAAATAGGCTGGCTAAATTGCGGATTGCGAACGCAAACGGGTGCCGCACCAATCGAGCAGAATATCCATCCATCGTTCGCGGAAAAAACCGTGGCTCCCGCCTGCGGTTTTACGCTGCGCGCTCCCGAACCGGACAGCAAATGGAAATTGACGCATGGGAATGAGCCCGGGCACCCGTTACGAGAAAGCTGCGCTGGCGTCGCTGACCCTGCTGGCGCTGGTCGTATCGGGGGTGCATCCGTTCGACCGCCTGACCTGGTTCCTCGAAACCTCGCCGGTCATGCTCGGCTTGCCCTTGTTGATGGCGACCCGCCGCCGTTTTCCGCTGACGCCGCTGGTTTACCGGCTGCTGTTTATTCATGGCCTGATCCTGATACTGGGCGGCGCGTATACCTATGCCAAGGTGCCGCTGGGTTTCTGGGTGCAGGAGGCGTTTGACCTCGCGCGCAACCATTACGACCGGCTCGGACACCTGGCGCAGGGCTTTATCCCGGCTCTGCTCACACGCGAAATACTCATCCGCGCCACGCCCTTGCGGTCCGGTGGCTGGCTGTTTTTTCTGACAACCTGCGTGGTGCTGGCATTCAGTGCCAGTTACGAATTCATCGAATGGGGGACCGCGCTGGTGATGGGTGGGGAGGCCGATGCCTTCCTTGCCACTCAGGGCGATGTGTGGGATACGCAGTGGGACATGTTTCTGGCGCTCATCGGTGCGCTTCTCGCACAAATGCTGCTGTCGGGCCGCCATGACCGTGAACTGGCACGGTTGCCTATTTGATCAGACGTTTTCCAAGCGTGACTGCCAACAGGGTCAGCGCGCCCGCCGCGATGCCGACAAGCGCGTCGGCCAGCAGGGTCAGCAGGACCGAGAGTGCGCCGGTGTGCGGAGCGATCGCACCGATGGCATGATGCAGGACAGGCAGACCGTGAACGAGGATGCCGCCGCCGACCAGGAACATCGCCGCCGTACCGAGCACCGATAGGCTTTTCATCAGCCATGGCGCGGCGGCGAGCAGGCCGTGCCCGACTGCCCGTGCGACGGCGCTGGCGCGCTGGCTCAGATACAGGCCGGCGTCGTCAAGCTTGACGATGCCGGCGACCAGGCCATACACCCCGGCAGTCATGATCAGCGCGATGCCGGCGAGCACCGCGACCTGCGTGCCGAACGGCGCGGCGGCCACGGTGCCCAGGGTGATGACGATGATTTCGGCGGAGAGGATGAAGTCGGTGCGAATGGCGCCCCGGATCTTGTCCTTTTCCAGTGCGACGAGGTCGATCGCGGGGTCTTTCAGCGCAAGGGCGAGCTCGGAGCGATGCGCGGCGTCCTCGGCGTCGCCGTGCAGGTACTTGTGCGCCAGTTTCTCGAACCCTTCGAAGCAGAGGAACGCGCCGCCCAGCATCAGGAACGGCGTCACCGCCCATGGTGCGAAGGCGCTGATGGCGAGCGCCGCCGGCACCAGAATCGCCTTGTTGAGGAGCGAACCTTTGGCCACCGCCCACACTACCGGCAGTTCACGCTCGGCTTTTACGCCAGCGACCTGTTGGGCATTGAGTGCAAGGTCATCACCCAGCACACCGGCGGTTTTCTTCGCNGCGACCTGGGATAGCACCGAGACGTCGTCGAGGATGGTCGCGATGTCGTCGAGCAGCGNGAACAGACTGGCGCCGGCCATTAGGGCGTGCTCCTGCTCATTTCGCCGCTGCGTTGCCGCAGAAAAGCGATGGATGCAAGGCGCGGCGCGCCGGCAATGGCCATCCATTGCCAAGCACCGCAACGCAGCAGGCGCGCTTTCCTGCGGCAACCCATAGGGCCGGGGGTGGTTTGGGCGCATCCCTTTGTCGCCAGCTGCCTGCAGTGCTCGCACTGCGGCGCATCTTGCTTCGCGGGCTGCCTCCCAAACCACACGCGGCGCAGCGGTGAAATGAGCAGGAGCACGCCCTAGTCGCCCAATTGAATGCGGCCGGCCTTTTCGGCAGCGGCGAAGTCCAGCATGCGCTGGATCGACTGGCGCGCCCTGGCGCGNATACTTTCTTCGATGTGGATTTCGTTACCGCCGTTCTCCAGTACGGCGGCCAGGTTACGCAGACCGTTCATCGCCATCCACGGACAATGCGCGCACGAAGTGCAGGTCGCGCCTTCGCCGGCGGTGGGCGCTTCCAGCAGGATTTTGCCAGGCGCGGCGGCGCGCATCTTGTGGAAGATGCCGTTGTCGGTGGCGACGATGAATTCATGATTCGGAAGCCGCTTCACCGCGTCGATCAGTTGCGTGGTCGAACCCACCACGTCGGCCTGCGCGATCACGGCTTCGGGCGACTCGGGATGCACCAGCACGGCGGCGGCCGGGTGCTCGGCCCGCAGTTTTTGCAGGGCATCGGCCTTGAACGCCTCGTGCACCACGCACGAGCCCTGCCACAAAATCATGTCGGCACCGCTGATGCGCTGCACGTAAGCGCCCAGATGGCGATCCGGTGCCCACAGCAGTTTGTGGCCCTGCTGATGCAGGTATTTGACGGTCTTGGCGGCGATGCCGGAGGTGACCACCCAGTCGGCGCGTGCCTTCACCGCCGCGCTGGTGTTGGCGTAGACCACCGACAGGCGGTCCGGATGGGCGTCGCACCAGGCGGCGAACTCGTCCGCCGGGCAGGCGAGGTCGAGCGAGCAGTCGGCGTCGAGGTCGGGCATGATGACGCGCTTTTCCGGATTGAGGATCTTGGCGGTCTCGCCCATGAACTTGACCCCGGCGACGATCAGCGTTTTCGCCGGATGGCTATGACCGAAGCGTGCCATCTCCAGCGAATCCGACACGCAGCCGCCGGTTTCCTCGGCCAGGTCCTGCAGGTCGGCCGAGGTGTAGTAATGCGCGACCAGCACGGCGTCCTGCTGTTTCATCAAGACCTTGATGCGCGTTTTCAGCGCCTCGCGTTCGCCAGCTTCCAGTTCTTCCTCGACCATCGGCGGCGGCTGGATGACGGGCCTGACAGGCAGGGGAAAATCGACTTTCATCGGCAAACTTCCGGGACAGGGGGCAGAGATGGAAGTATAGCTGGGCGCATCCGCGCTTTTCATCAGGCATGATGTCGCGCATGTCAGCAGAACGGATGCGTGCGCCATGCAGGCTCTGCCCTACCATCCTCCGGGTTTCAGGAAGTTGCGTATCACCTTGTAGAGACAGAATGGCAGGCTTTCTAGGGCAGTCAAGCAAGGGGGAGAACGAATGGTGATGGCCTGGAGAGATTTGTATGACGCAAGCGAATGGGCGATTCGCTTCGCGATGTTGTTTTATGTGCCTTATCGTCGCGACGCGGCAGCGGCCCGGGGATGGCTGCTGCTGATCTTTTTCCTGCCCTGGGTGGGCCTGTTTTTCTATGCCTTGTTCGGGCGCGCTTATCTGCCGCGGCAGCGGCGTGCCCGGCAGCANGGGGTCCGCGAGGCGATCGACCGCATTTATCGGGATTTGCCCGCTGCGGCGGCGTTTCGCGAGAGTGCGCCGGCGCAGTTGTGGCCTGCTTTGGAGTTGACCGGCGCGCTCTCGAATTTCCCGGTCGTCGGCGGCAACCGGTTCGAGCTCATTCACGATTACCACACAGCGCTCGACCGCCTCATTGCAGGCATCGAGGCTGCGCGCAGCCATGTCCACCTGATGTACTACATCTATGCCGATGATGCGGTGGGCCGCAGGGTGAGCGAGGCGCTGGTGCGCGCAAGGCAGCGCGGCGTGGTGGTGCGCGTTCTGATGGATGCGATCGGCGCGCGGGATGGACTGAAGGTGCAAGCGCCCGCGTTGCGCGCCGCGGGCGCCGAGGTGATCGCGCTGCTGCCCTTGCACCTGTTCAGGCGCGACCGCTTGCGGCCCGACCTGCGCAATCATCGCAAGATCGTGGTGATCGATGGCATGGTCGCCTTCTTCGGCTCGCAGAACATCGTCAGCCCGACGGCAAACCGGGGGCTGACCAACGAGGAGATGGTGGTGCGAGCCGAGGGTGCGGTGGTGAAGCAGTTGCATGCGGTCCTGCTCGGCGACCGCTATCTGGAAACGGCCGACCTGCCGCCTGAAGTGGACGCGTCCAGCTACGCAGCGCCTCAGTCGCATCAGCCCGCCTTTGCCCAGGTGCTGCCCAGTGGCCCAGGCTACAGCACCGACACCACGGAAAACGCGATGGTCGGGCTGATGTACGCGGCCCGGTCGCGCGTGGTGCTCACCACGCCGTACTTCGTGCCCTCGCCGCAGTTCGTCAGTGCCATGTGCAACGCGGCCCGGCGCGGGGTCACGGTGCACCTCATTGTCGACCGGGCGTCGAACAAGCCATTCGTTCAGTTTGCCCAGGAGTCCTATTACGACTCACTGCTTGAGGCCGGGGTGCATATCCATGGCTATTACGGCAATTTCCTGCACGCGAAACTGATGAGCGTGGACGAGAGCGTGGCTCTGATCGGGTCGTCCAATCTTGACCGGCGATCGTTCGAACTCAACGAGGAAGTCACGGTGCTGATCTACGATCCTGTCGTGGCCGCCGATCTGTGGCAGATCGAGCAGGGCTATCTCGCGAAATCCGACACCGTCGAACCTGCCGCATGGTTCGCACGCCCGGCATCGAGACGTTTGCTGCAGAATGTCGCCCGGCTGTTCGATGCGCTGATGTAAGGCGGAGGTGGCGCGGATGCGCCCGGATGTCTTATCCTCTCGCCCCATGCAACAACTCCTGCTCGATATCCGCCCGCCTGCCGAACCTGAGCTTGCCCGCTTTGTGGCAGGTCGCAATGGCGAGTTGATGGCGCAACTGCAGGCCATGCTCGACGGCACGGCTGCCGAACGCATGGTGTACGTGTGGGGTGCGCCGGGCAGCGGCAAGAGCTATTTGCTTGCCGCTTGGGCGAACGCCTGTCGGGTGCGCGGGTTCGACGTGGAGGTCAGCGGGCTGGACGCCGCGCAGGCCGTCGTCGCCGACCAGGTCGACGTCTGGGATGCTGCGCAGCAGCGTGCCGGATTCGCCGCATTCAACCGGGTGCGCGAAGCGGGCGGATTGTGGCTGGCGTCGGGAAATGTGGTGCCGGCCGAGTTGCCGCTGATGCCGGAATTGCGGACCCGGCTGGGCTGGGGGCTGGTGTTCCAGTTGCAGAGCCTTGACGACTCCGAAAAACGCGCCGCGCTGAGTCAGCATGCCGAATCCATGGGATTCCGGCTGGAACCCCAGGTGGCGGACTATTTGCTGAACCACACCGCGCGCGACATGCAGAGCCTGCTACGGGTGCTGGAGGCGCTGGACCGTTTCAGTCTTGAAACCCGGCGCCCGATCACGCTGCCGCTGCTGCGGCAATTATTGAATCAGGCCTGATTTTGCGCCTGCTGTTCGGCGATGTCCTTGTGGACCTGCGCCATGTCCAGTCCCATTACCTGTTCGATCAGGCCATCCAGAGCGTGGGCGGGCAGCGAGCCTGCTTCGGAATAAAGGATGACCTGCTCGCGGAACACCATCAGCGTGGGGATGGAGCGGATCTGGAAGTAGCCGGCCAGTTCCTGCTCGACCTCGGTGTTCACCTTGGCGAAAACGATGTTGGCGTGTTTTTCCGACGCCGCCTCGTAAATCGGCGCAAAACCACGGCAGGGGCCGCACCACGGTGCCCAGAAATCGACGATCACAACGTCGTTGCCCTGGATGGTGGGTTCAAAATTGTCTTGGGTGAGTTCGATGACGGCCATGCTGATTCCTGGGGAAGTAATGAAAATATGAATAAGAAAGGCGCGAGGACGAGTCCATCGCGCCTGAATGCCACCCTATCATGGATGGCCGGCCACCGACAATGCGGCGGCGAATTATCGGGTAGATTGGCTGGCTGGCCGCTACCCAGGTCCAGTCGAAACCGACTGGCCAGAAACCTTACTTGGCGAATGCCTGGCTGAACAGGCCCCGTTTTTGTTCAACCGGTAGTTTTTCGCGCACCATATTGTGGCTGTGCTTGAGATTGTTGCGTACCTCTGCGCGGTTCACAGCCATGATGAGTTCGGTCGCCAATACGCGCGCCTGATGCGGGGAGAGGCTGAGTGCATTTCCCTGCGCCTCCAGGGTCAGCATGACGCGGTCGCGACCCTGGGCATCTTCTTTCAGGCTGATGTCCAGCACTTTGCCAGGTTCCAGTTCGATCATGTTCGTATCTCCTTGCGTTGCGTATGCAAGGGTATGAGCAGCGTTCATGCCAGGCATCGCGTTTCCGGTAAAACAATGAAAAACCGCATTAGATAGCGTGGAAGTGACCGATTGATGAAGGCAGGCTTTGCCCTGTGCTGTCGATGCATCGACAGCACAGGGGCAAATTTGACACTCAGGGATGCTGAATCTGCGGCTGCGGGGTGCCGGTTATTGCTTTCCGCTCGCGCGTCAGCAAAGTGTAGGCGACAGGTATCACGAACAGTGTCAGCAGGGTACCGAGCAGCAGNCCGCCGACGATGACCCAGCCAATCGGTGAACGCGATTCGGCGCCGGCGCCATGGGCAAGCGCCAGCGGCACCGCGCCCAGCACCATCGCGGCGGTGGTCATCAAAATGGGGCGTAACCGCANGCTGGCGGCTTCGATCACCGCCTCGACCCTGGACTTGCCGCGTTCGCGCAGCTGGTTGGNGAATTCCACGATCAGGATGCCATGCTTGGTGATCAGGCCGACCAGCATCACCAGCCCGATCTGGCTGTAGACGTTGAGCGTGGCGCCGGTGAGCTTCAGCGCCAGCAGCGCACCGGTGGCGGCGAGCGGCACAGTGAGCATGATGATGAGGGGTGAGATGAAGCTCTCGAACTGCGCCGCCAGCACCAGATAAATGATAATCAGCGCCAGCCCGAAGGTGATGGCGAGCGTCTGCGCGGATTCGCCGAATTCGCGCGACTGGCCATCGAGCGCGGTGCGCGCAGTTTTCGGCAACGTCTCCCTGGCAGCCTGGTTCATGAAGGTGAGCGCCTCGCCCAGGGTGTAGCCGGGCGCGATGTTGGCCGAGATGATGGCGGCGCGCTGGCGGTCGAAGTGGTTGAGNTCCTTCGGCGCGACGCTTTCGGCGACCGCGACCAGGTTGGACAGCGGGGTGAGGCTGCCGTCGCTGCCGCGCACGTACAGCGCGGTCAGATCCTGCGGGGTGGCGCGCGCGGCGGGGTCGAGCTGTACCACCACGTTGTACTGTTCGCCGGCCTGCTTGAAGCGGGTGACTTCGCGCCCGCCGAGCAGGGTTTCCAGGGTGCGTCCGATGGTGTCGACGCCGACGCCCATCTGCGCAGCCTTGTCGCGGTTGATGTTGACCTTGAGCTGCGGCTTGTTGAGCTTGAGGTCGCTGTCGGCGTTGACCAGCCCCGGATAGGCGCGGACCTTGGCCATCAGCGCTTCGACGGATTTATCCAGCTCGGCGTAGCTCGGTGCCTGCACCACGAATTGCAATGGCGGATTGCGGAAACTCTGGCCGAGCGAGGGCGGGTTGATCGGGAAGGCGAGCACGCCCGGCATCCCCATGAACATCTTCGGGCCGAGGCTTTCGGTGATCGCCATCTGGCTGCGGATGCGCGCTTCCCAAGGCTTCAGCAT
>JGI20214J51088_10001583_pt1 | contig 15514 bp, 19 predicted proteins | sample WetSurMetagenome_FD_51088 | JGI IMG/M metagenome (IMG submission 51088) | reverse complement strand
CTATATACCAATTGAAAAGAATCGAATACTGTACGATCAAAGATTCGAGCAATTCCTGATGATCTATAACCAAATGAAAAATGTCTATCACCGGATGAACGNCTGATAATAGATTAAAAAAAACTCTTGCTTGAATANAAAGAAGGGATGAATTATGGCTGAAAAATCNTATCGACTGTACCCTTACCGTTGGGTGGTATTAGCAGTGTTCATGCTCATCAATCTCACCATCCAGATCTTATGGATATCTTATGCNCCGATCACTGGATTAGCCGCCAAATTCTATGGNGTTACCGACCTGAACATCGGACTGCTGGCGATGGTGTATATGATGGCATTCATACCGCTGTCCATCCCTGTTTCGTGGGCAATCGATACCTATGGTTTCAGGCGGACAGTGAGCATCGGGGCTGTACTGATGGGAATATTTGGCGTGGTGCGCGGCTTGGCTGGAGCAGATTATTCGCTAGTGCTGATCAGTACGATTGGGATTGCCATTGCCCAGCCATTTTTGCTCAATGCATGGACGAAGGTGCCGGCCCAATGGTTCAGCATTGAGGAGCGGGCGACGGCAGTTGGCCTGGTCACTCTTTCCAACCTGGTGGGTACTGCCCTTGGCATGATCCTTCCGCCAATCCTGATCGAAAACATGTCCATCCCTCAATCACAGCTATTGTACGGTGGTGCTGCTGCGATTACAGCGGTCCTCTTCCTGATCTTTGCACGGGAAAAACCAGCCACACCGCCCTGCCCGGAAGGACAGGAAGTCCGCGCTCTGATGTTGGATGGCTTGAAACATGCTCTCAAGGTGAAGGAGTTCTGGATCTATCTGGTAGTCTCTTTTATCGGCATGGGAGTCTTTAATGGTGTAACCACCTGGGTTGAGAATATCATCCGTCCCCGCGGATTCACCCCGTCGGATGCAGGTACCCTTGGCGCACTCATGTTAGCCGGTGGCGTACTGGGAGCTGTGATCATCCCACCCTTTTCCGATAAGCAGCAAAAACGCCAAAAATATATATTGTTGGGATTCCTGCTTGCGATTCCAGGGCTGATCGGGTTAACCTTTGCCCAGACAGCCTGGTTATTGTATGCTTCGGCATTTTCGATGGGATTCTTCCTGGTCAGCGCCAACCCGATCGGCATGCAGTATTCCGCTGAGATCACTCACCCCACACCGGAAGGCACCTCCAATGGATTGATCCAGTTATTCGGACAGGCATCGGTGGTTTTTGTCTATGTTATGGAAGCACTCAAGATGCAAAATGGTGCTTTCACCCCGGCACTTTTGCTGGCAGTAGGATTGATGTTGGTCAGTGTGTTGTTGACCACTAGAATGAAAGACCCAGAAACTCAAAAATCATAATTTATTACTTTATCTTCACCCAAATTATGTCTTTTGCAGCCCGATTAAATTTCCGTCGGGTGATTTAACGAAAGCAAACGAACCATTAACCATAATTGTTTTAGGAACAACTATTTTCCCACCCAGGCTTTCAGCTTTAGCCAACATTAAATCCATATCATCCACCCGAATGGATACGTTTGGTGTTCCACCTGCCTTCACCATATCAGACTGTAAAATACCCACACTAATACCACCTGACACAGGAATGTACATAAGGTAGTTAGGCGCAAACGGTTGGAATTTCCAATCGAACAAATCAGATAAAAATTCCTCCAGTACCTCAGGTTGGGGAGTACCCCATTCAACATGGCAGATAATAGGAATAGTCATGATCAATCCTCCATCTTGGTTTTATTGATAATCAAATTATAAAAAATAATTTTTGCAAAAGCTACTTTAACTCTCTACAAGTGATTCACTGTCGGATAACAACTCACTACTTTGTACATGTTGTACAACCATTGTCCTCCTTAACAATTTCGTGCTACCCTTTTAATTAATGAAATCAAATTGGTCTGAAATCTTACTGTCTCGGTTCAGATTTAAATCATTTGTATCCGTCTGGGTGCTTAAATCGAATTCTTCCGGGTATTACATGGAATAAACCAAAATAAAGGGAGTTGGTGGAAATGAATCAGTCGTCTAGAGCATATCGAGCTTTTCGCGTGCATGTAATCATCTCTTTGGTTGCCCTGTTTTTACAGTTTGTCGTTGGCATGTATACAACCTTTTTCGTTAAATTTCCCGACACCTTGGTGGAGGGAAACGCCTGGGAATGGTCCATGTCTCAAAGTGCTGTTGTAATGGCCCACGTTGGACTGGGGACTTTAATGGTACTTATTGCGCTTTCCACCCTCGGTTTCGCCATCGCGCTGAAAAATAAAACTGCCATCGTACCTGCAGTTATTGGTGCTGCGATGATATTTATTGCTTATATGGCTGGCAGTGATTTCCTTGGGAATATTGAAAACGATATCTATTCCTTCACAATGGCTCTTGGCTTTTTAGGTGCAATGGTGACCTATGGCTTCGCATTTTACCTGACCAGGCCGATTCTACAAACTACAAATCAATAGCCTAATTTTTTTTGACTTCAATATATATATACTTAAATTGGAACGGGAGTACAAATCTCACCCGGATCCACCAGCGTATCCTTCAACATCATTTCAACTACCTTGAAATCTATCTTCTCCGGCTTGGAATAACGAATACACCCCTTCCCTAAACTCACCCCTTTTCCAACAAGTAAATCGCGATAGGTATTCATTACGTCATTTTTGAGGAAGTATACACCAATGAAATGCTTTTGGCTGGAAAATCCCACTTCCACCTCGCCGTTACGTGAATAGCAAGGCGCACCATAACGCATCGATTCTTCGTATCCAATTAATGTGGAGCAACACAGGTCACGCAGTTTGGAAAGTGAAGCCTTCCTTTCAATGGGTACTTCATTAAGGTAATCAGTTACATTTTTTGCGGTACTTTGCATGATGACCTCAAGTGGATGTATTCCCGGATGAAATGCCTGATTTATATTATATAGAACCCCGGTGAAGTGAAAAACTTCTGTATAACAAATCTATATATTAATACCGTAAAATTTTTTCCGTATTTATAACCTTCCTTTTTGACCTTGCGGATGACTTTCAGAAGTAGACAGGAAATTAAGATTAAATCGCTGGTAAGCAGAACGCTCTATCCTTCTATTCGGATACCTACCTGTTCCAGTAGGTCACGGCTCAATTCTGCCCGGTATTTGATGGGCGGCTTTTCAGGACGATGTGAATCAGAACCTGAACTGATCAGCAGGTGGTTCTTCTGAGCATATTCCAGATACATCGCCGTCTGTTCTGGCGAATGCTTCGGTTGATAGACTTCCAGACCGTCAATTGGAATATCCTGGCGGAGTATATCCAACATTTGACCACTATAGGTGACAAACCCCTCTTTGTGGCCGGGGTGGGCGATAAGGCACACAGCCCCGCTCTGGTGAGCGGCATCCACCACCGTGGCTAAATCATTCACCTCCAACTTGCACCCGGCTTCCAGAATGATTCTCCCCGCAGAAGGTTGACCAGAGCCGTAACCATGGCTTGTTAAAAGGTCGGCCAATGCAAAGGGCTGCTGTGGGCTTGGTTGTTCCAGGATTGACGTTANCTCATCAGTATCGCCGGAAAATGTATACCCATTCCGNAGAAGTTTCTCATAGACTTCCCGTGTATTTTCCCTTTGGCGGCGTTGAAGGTCCCTGGCTAAATCGTTCAAGGAGTTGGGGGGAGAACCAAACCCAAAGCAAAGGAGGTCTGTGATATTGCCCTGGCCAGATAATTCGTCTATTCCGGATAATTCGTTTTTCCAAAAGGTGGACATTTCAACACCTACGAGTACGGGCAGGTGTTTTTCCAGAGCCAGTTGTTGAATGGCAACTACAGTATCTATTCGATCATGATCGGTAATGGCCACAAGATTAAATTGTTCCTGAACAAGATGATCCAATAACTGCTCTGGTGTCCAGGTGCCATCACTATAAGTAGTATGAAGATGTAAATCAATTGCGGCATCGGGAGTTAAGACGAGACCGGTCGTTGACATATTCATAAGAAAGTCCTTTTCTGATATTCAAATCCACACATTTTGATTTATCAATAACTCACCCATATTTTGTATTCGTCATTGTTTTGTTAGGGAGCTTCGTTCAATATCACCAATGTTGTTCGTCATGGGATTACGTTCTTATCCCATTGGTTCTTTACATTGCTAAACTATCTCCCCTTTTTTTCTCGCTTCTCTACCATCTCAATAGCGTTTTTCACCCAAAAGATTATCGAGTTGGATGCATCCAGATTTTGGTTCTCTTGTAAGATGCGTTTTAATTCGGGTAAGGCGCGTTTATCACCTGATTCCGAAAGGGCTCGAACAGTATTTTCAACGATATATTGGTCCGGATCGCGCAATTTGGCTATAAGAGGTTCAACCACCCGATCATCGCCAGTATCTCCCAGAGCCTTGATAATATATAATTGCGTTTGCCAATCGGAACTGGATAACATGGCAAGTAATGGTTCTACTGCACGGGAATCGTTAATTTCACCCAAGGCCGTAATAGCACGCCAACGAACTTGAACCTCGTCTGCAGTAAGCAATTTTATCAATGATTCAACAGCAGGTGTCCCCATACAGGCCAAGGCGAAACCAGCAGCCCTCCTCATTTTATGGTCCCGTGTGGTTTGAAGTATGTCGAGAAGAGGTTTTAGAGCTGGTTCTCCCATTTGTCCTAAAGCATGAGCTACCTCATAACCACCTTGCCTTTCCGAACTCCGCAACACGGATAAAAGTGCAGGAATGGCACGCGGGTCGTGAAGGTTACCTAGAGCTACCGCTGCCGCCTCATGGGTAAACCAATCCCGATCAATTAGATTTAAGCATGCTATAAGTGGTTCCAGAGCATCGGAATCGCCGCTAATCCCTAAAGATCGAATTGCTTCAAGCCGTTTTTCGAGAATGGGGCTTTGCGAATCCTGGATGAGTGAGGCTATCATTTGTTTATTTTCCATAATATGCCGCCATCTTTTTTCACACGACCAAATAATGATAACTTGTACTGGTACCAATTAACGCAACAATGCCTGATTCTAATTATTATCCAATCGGAGAATACAGGAAACTAGATCATTATGATTATATTTAAGGTTCTCGCGGATAAATATGTAGTATCTCAGATAGACCGTTTATATTGGTTTGGCATCAATTACAAAAATGACGGTCAACATCGAACGCACTTAGTAGACTCTGATATGACCATGATACTAAGTCCCGGTTGGAATATTAAGTAATTGGTTTATTGAGTTACATATCCATCCATCGCACAGCGAAAACCTAAGCTGTTGTTCCTATCGATGGGTCGATGAAGGACTTCACGTTTCGCAGAGCGTACCGTTGAGGCAATACTGAAAAAACCACCTCCGCGTAATACCCGACCGGCGCCATTTACCGCGTAGTAGTCCCAATCTTCCACCCATTCCCATACGTTTCCAGCCATATCCAGAGCTCCGTATGGACTGATACCCGCGGGTTTGCTGCCTACCTCCCAAGCAGAATCACCTTTACCACAGCCATTGCCATTGCCTTCATCCATCACCGCATACTCACAGGTTGCCTTCTCGTTGCCCCATGGATAGAGGTTGCCTTCAGTACCACGCGCAGCTTTTTCCCATTCATATTCGTCAGGAAGGCGGCGCCCAGCCCATTCACAATAAGCATTGGCACTAGCCCAATCCACACAAACGACAGGATAATTATCTCCACCACTCTTGCATGTGGGTTTAGTACAACCCTCGGCGGTGCATTTCGCGTACATGGCCTGGGTTACTTCCGTTTGATCGATCCAGAATGAGCTAAGAAAAACAGTCCGCACCGGTTTTTCATCAATGTCACCTTCCATGCTCCCCATAATGAAGTCACCCATATGCACGAATACCATAGGCATATCATCCACAACTGACACTCTCACATTGTAAGCTTTGGTAGGCTGTAGCGTGGCCTTAATGGGCAGTGCAGTTGGAAGGGGTGTTGCACTGGAACTGATTGGATGGGTGGATCCGCACCCGGAAATCAATGAACAAAAAATTAGAATAAGGAAAATGTGTGGTTTTGTATCCATTTCATCTTGATCCTTTTCGTAAATGAAAACGTAATTTGATTAAAAATAATCTCTGAATTCCAGGTCAATACAAAACACCTTCACAAATAATCCACTGGGTAACCATTTTTTTAAACCTTTCATTATTGTAGTATTTTTGACATCAACCCTGTATGCTACTTAATAGCCCTGGTTGACTGTTTAGGATGGCTCCCTTACCATGCACCAAATCACAAGATCGAATTTTGGAAACTTATCAGTGTGAACCAGGGAAAAGCCCTGTCTTTGATAATATGCGATGTTATTTTCGTCGTGTGTTTCCAGGTAAACTGGCTTTTGTTCAGCGTCGGCTTTTTCGATAAGGGGATTAAGCAGGGCAGTTCCGATTCCCTTCCGTTTCTGGCTGGGATTGACAGTCAATCCCCACAAATAATAATGTAGCCGATCTTTCATTATCTTTTCGTGTGTTTCAGCAACAAATTTTTCGCATTCCTGTGACCGTTTATAATCTTGTAAACCCAACAGCAAAGGTGTTAATAAAAAACCATTTTGAATATACTCACCCTGGGTGATCTTCGTATGTCCAGGGGGCAAGGTGAAGATCACCCCTGTGATCTCGGGAGTGGTAAATACATCTCCGTAACGCAGTGCGCAGTTCAGCACATTTCCCAGGTACCAGGGCAGGACACGAGCCCGTTTTTTGGGATCAGGAAAATAGAAAGTGAACATCGGGTAATCAAAAAAGGCCGCTGCAACAGTTTCTGCTGCCTTTTTCTTTTGTTCGGGGTCCAGTCTGATAATTTCCATTAAGTACGCTCTGCATTCTGGTATCAAAGGAATTATGCCTTCAATTACTAAGTTTATAATAGTTTTGGCATTTTACGTTGATTTGAATATTGCGAAATCCTAATGAGTTTGGTCAGCAAACTGTCAAGAAAGACCCGATTTATTAGAAATCATTTTCCCGCTTTCATCGTCATTTAGGAAGAGCGTACAGACAACTATACTGATCGGACCCAGAAAGTAAAAGGTGCGTTTGTAAACGCATCATCATGATTTAGGAGTAGTTGAGCAAAGACAATTCTCTGACTTTATTGTTTTTCAGCTACAATTTGCACCAGGGTGAGTAAAGCTGCTTTATGATCATCAGCGCTGCCGATATTGCCGCCCAGTGCCACACTGAAAACGTGTGTTTCCGTGAGCACAGTATATTCTGCGCCATGTTCGGAGGTACTCCAGAATGCGCGAATTCCTACACCCAATTCTTCATTCGATTTGGTATTTGGCTCTTCGTCTTGTATTTTTTGCAATTCGTCACGGAGAACATCTCCACCAATAAAGGAGTTTTCCACTTCCACCGAAGAAATGACTACGGCTTTATCAGATCCAACGAAAGTGCAATAATTGAGAGTCGAGTCTGTGACTTCGTCCGGTTCAGCCCCTGGAGTCGTGCTGGTTATTGTTTGATCGAGAACATTTTCTATATCGAAAGCGGTTGCGAGGGAACACACATCTTCAANAATATTCGTTGCAGTTGGTTCCAAATTCGGGTCCTCCGTGGGTATATCCAATGGAATTTTGGTTGATTCTTCTGTCGGAATTGGACCAGAATCCACTGGTTCGACTGTGGTTGTCGGAGTTGAGGTTGGTGCAAGTGGAGTTTGAATTGATCCACTACAGGCAGAAATGACAAGGATACTGATTGCGATTACAACCATTAGAGATAAACGGATGGTATAGTTTAGTTTTCCTGAGAAGTGTTTTTTCATGGATATACCTTATTTGTTAAGATGTTTATCTTATACATCCATTATATTTCTCGCATACCAAAATAATATATTTGTACAACGTAATAAGCTCAGGTCATTATCAGTTTCGATTAAAAGGGATATGAAAGGTGTGCTGGGAACACCGGATTTATCATGCCTAAACTGGACATAGGAGTTACCAGGATTAGCCTTGATTTGACCAAGCCTTTCCGGATTTCAGGTAAGAAGGTTTTTTGTATCCCGGGTGAAGTTGGATACTTATAAAACATCCAGACCCGAACGGGTCATCATACCGGCATCAACTAAGACTTCGATGCGCTTACGGTTGCGCTCGGATTTCGTTCCCCTCGTCTTCCGTGGAGTGAATTTCTGCAAGTATGACTCATTATCATAACTGCTCCGGATGGATTCGCTCCAGCCAAAACACAAGCCCTCATCCAATAACTCGTCAAAAGTGATGGATGGAACGGCAGAAGACTTCTTGAAAACTCGTACCCACACTCCACCAGAGATGGAATGCTGACCTAAAAGCCAGCTGTGCAATTCGGCCTGGGTTTTAAACTCAACGATAGGCAATTCGGTGGTAAGCTTTGTCATGGCTGAGCATAATTCCGGGCTTGACTGATCATTCAAAGACCATGATGGGTATATGCCTGGTTGTCATCTTGTGATAATCCAGATAGGGCGGATGATGTTCGGTGGCAAATTTCCACAGGCGATCATATTCCTCCCCCTGCGCTTCTCGAGCAGTGACCGATAGTACCTTGCCTTTTACCTCAAGCTTTGCCTGTGGATGCTGTTTGAGATTGAGGTACCAATCAGCCTGCCTTTCTTTGCCCCAGTTCGATGCCACGATCAAATAATGATCCTCGTATTCGAAATATGCAATTGGAATCGCCCGGTCAAGACCAGATTTGCGTCCGATGGTGTGCAAGAGCAGGATCGTCTGTGATCCCAACTTGCTTCCAATCTTTCCACGGCTGATTCTTAGCAGAAACGCATTGATCGCCATAAACCATTTAATGAACATGTCTTTCATATAATATAATCTTCCAACACTCACTATTTGTTAAGCATGAATTTAAATGGATATCCGATCGTGCTCAGCATATCCTTAATCATAGGAATCCATCTTTTATTCTGCCTCGAAATTTGATTTTCCCAATCGTCTCTACACAGGTGTTATCGAAACAGCATAGTATATTTGCATTCTACGACCGATTAATTATATTGCGTTTGACTACGGCCAATTACACCAAGGTGGGTATTATTAAAGGAGTCACTGTGTTTGAGGCCGTAACCCAACACTCTATCAAGACTGGTATGACCAAGGAAGATAACACCAATAAGTGAGATGACAGGTATATGAGATAGTGCTCCGGCTACAAATAAACCAAGAGCTATCGCTTTATGATGGATCAGATCGTAAGTAATTGCTCCAAAACGTGGACTGATGAGATAACCTAACATTGATAGATCAGGCGCAAAAAATAACAATGGATACAACCACCATGGATAAGGTAATAACGAGAACAAGTAGATTGAAAATAAGAACTGTCCAAATTCTTCCAATCGAATTAGTGTTTTCAACTATGTATCCTTTCAAGAACATGGAATCCATGAAACTAAATACATACTGTCGCGCCATGGAGACTTGACAATTAATTATACAAACGCATGTTATGTTTAGTTTATGCTATGTATAAAATAAGAAGCAATCACAGGAGGTAAATTTCACATTCTCTTTGCTTTAAGCTGGAATTGTTTTTTAACCTGGTGAGTGAAGCAAGCACTGGGCACGATCAGTAAAGTACGCCCTATACCCATACCGGAATCCCAAAAGTAGATTTTTCCTGATTGACTTATACTTTCAGTTTTGTTAAAATAGGTAAGACGACTATCGTATGAAGAATTTTGAATCAATTACCCGTTCGAAACCTGTTACAGAGCAAATCGAAGAGATCTTGCGTGAGCGCATCACCCGTGGAGTTTATCCACCAGAGCAGCGTATGCCGTCCGAAGAACACCTGGCTCAGGAACTAAAGATCAGCCGAGCCTCGGTGCGTTCCGCCATGTCCAGCCTGGCTTCAAAAGGCTACATTCAACGCAGACATGGCGATGGTACATACGCCAGCCCACGTGCTTTCAAGCTCGGTTTTCGGGTTGGGAAAGTTTGGGACATTATCCGTCAGATCCAGGAAAGTGGGCGCCATGCTACACTGAAAGTACTGGAACAGGAATTCCACTCGCCATCTCCCGATGAAATAATATCGCTCTCCCTTGCCCCTACTGAGCAAGTCTTGTCCATGCGCAGATTGTTCCTGGCAGATGAAAAGCCTGTATCATTAATCTCCAATGTAGTCCGCTCCGCAGGCATGGCAACTGATATCCCTGAAGACTCAGCGATAATTCCTCCACTCGATTTCCTCGAGCGTTTTCACCAACAAAAACCAGGAATGAGTAAAGTCTTTTTTTATGCTATCCTGGCTGATCAAGCAACAGCAGATTTATTACAAATTGAACAAGGTAGTCCATTGTTGAAAATGAGTGGCGTGCTTTTTGACCTTGCCGGAATTCCCATTATGTTCGAAACAGAGATCTACCCCGGCCAGGAAGGCTTCCAAATGCAAGCGGGAATTATCCATTCTTGAGTTTTATGGAGGTATAAATGGACATATTACAAGAAAGAATAATGAACTATGATGAGCTATTAAGAGCGGCGCGAGGGGATATTACAGTCGATCTTGCGATCACTGGAGGCCGGATCCTCAATGTAATGACGGGTGAGATCATTAATGGCGATCTGGCAATTCATAAGGGATTTATCGTTTCAGTGTTCAATAAGACTGTCAAGGCGAAACAGACTATTGACGCTCGGGGAAAAATTGTGGTGCCAGCTTTTATCGATCCACATGTTCACATTGAAAGTTCAATGGTTCTTCCTCCAGCCTACACTGAAATAGCTGCAGCCAATGGTACCGGTACAGTCCTGGCGGACCCCCATGAAATTGTGAACGTAATGGGCGTGGAAGGTTGGTCGTTAATGGCAGACAACGCCAAAGACCTACCCATGCGCTTGTTTTTCGATATTCCAACTTGTGTGCCATCCAAACGAGGTGCTGAAAAATCCGGTGCCGATATCCAGGCACCTGAGGTGCGTGAAATGGCACGTCTTGGTGGCCGGAAGCTGGGTGAATTGATGAGCTATGACGAAATTATTGCTGGTGAGCCAATCATGAATAGCATCATCAAGGCTGGTTGGGAATTGGGGTTGCCACGCGATGCGCACTTCCCCATGATCGGTGTTTTGGGCGGACTCTTTTCTTCTCTCAACCCACTCCAAATGGCCGGTGTCATGCTTGGGATGCTTGGTTCACAGCTTTTACATTGGCCAGGATTAAATGCACTTCCACTGGGGATTTTCAGGCGTCAGTTGAGAAAACAAGAGTATAAAGATTTGGACACATATCTCGTAGCTCTCGGATTGACTGCCGATCACGAGACCTATGGACCCGAAATCCAGGTCAAGCTTGACCATGGCATGCGCCTGATGATCAGCTCACATGTATTCTTGACCCTGCCACAAATGATGCCCATGCTCTTACATGCGGTCCAGAGGCTGCGGTATAAAGACCCGATTGGTATGTGCACAGATGACATGTGGCCGGATGATCTGATTACACACGGTGGGATGGCTGGTGTGTTACGTTTAATGGTTAAGAATGGTATCAACCCTGTCGATGCTGTTCGCTTTGCGACCCTGAACAATGCACAACGCCTGGCACAAGCTGGCATCCCCGAAGCCACGTTGATTGGGGCAATCGCACCTGGTATGTGTGCTGATCTTGCCTTAGTGTCGGAACCATTGAAAAATTTTAAAATCGACCTGGTAATACATGAAGGAACTGTGGTGGCAGAGAGCGGCAAGCTGATCCATCCGCTTCCGGCACCTAAAATCCCATCCATCGCGCTGGATTCGGTTCATGTTGCACCTGTCAGCGAGAAAACCTTTAGGATCCCAGCACCTGCCGGCTTGATCACTGGATCTGTAAGAGTACGCCTGCTGAGTTTACCCAAACCTCCGGCATTGCCTTTTCCCAATATGCTGGAAGCTGAAATACCCCTCATCGACGGACAGGTTGATACGAGCGGGTACACAATGATCGCGGTCTTCAATCGGTACCTCGATGGAAAGAATGCACCAGTCATTGGACTGATAAAAGGTTATACCTTAAAAGAAGGGGCTGTGGCCAGCACATTGGCGCACGACTCGCATAACCTGATTGTTCTTGGTAAGAACCGGGCTGACATGGCAATGGCTGTGAACACGGTTCTAGAGATGAAAGGTGGAATGTCTGCTGTATTGAATGGAAAAATCCTTGCGCTGCTGCCTTTCCCGGTTGGTGGATTGATGACAACCGGGTCTGTCGGGACGATCGCTCCCCAGGCAACCGCATTTCGGAAGGCAATTGGATCACTGGGGCTGGATCCCAAGAGTCCTATCCTACCGTTTGCGGTCTTTTCATTACCAGCTGGACCAGGTGCCAAGGTTACTGATCAGGGCATCTGGGACGATATTAAACAAGCTTTGGTCCCGCTATTCGTTTAGGTAGGTTGGTTGGCTTTGCCTTAGGTAAGGTTTTCGCATTGCCGATGCACGTATACCTAATAGGAATCAATCAATAATTCTGATATTAGAATTGTGGTACAGAAACATAAAACGCCTTCCGCTGATACACGGGAAGGCCCTTTCATATCCACTTGGTCCTGCAAATCCATCACCGGTAGGAACTTATATCTCTCAATGTGAGGGAGTACAATGCACAACCAAATAATACCTTGTGTATGCCCATCAACCAGGGTCCCGCGTCAATAATCGTCAGGTGGATTATGGGGGTGAACATCCCAACTTGGGTGGCAATTATACTTATTCCTTTCCCTTCTCCAAAGGCTTCCAGGCTTTGTAAGCCTTATGAAGATCCTCTAACTGTTTCCAATGCAGCTCAATTGCAGCTTGACCTTTTTCTGTGATCTCTATGTGAGTATTCGGTTTGTTTTTTATAAAGCTTTTTTCTATCTGAACCAGCCCACTCTCTACGAGCTTGGAGATGTGACTGGAAAGATTCCCTCCTGTTAATCCAGTTAATCGCTGAAGAAATAGATAATCAGCACTTTTACAAGAGGCAAGAGCGGTTAAGATAGATAGACGGGCAGGTTCATGAATAATTCGATCAAGCCCGGCAATCTCCTCAAATAAATTGGTCATTTTGTCTCTTTTCGCGAAAGTAGTGTGTGAACCAGGTAAAAATGACCCAAAACCCCTGCAATAATCGAAAAGATTCCAATAATTATTGCTATACCGATCATCTGGCTTTTCAAATTGAACATATACCACCATTTTGACGCACCAAGTAATGGTAGTATACTCACCACAATCATCAGGATTGATCCAACCGGGTAGTAGTGAAGATAACGACCTTTCACCATCCACGTGATACGGATGTAATCTGCCAGAAGGCCGACACCAAACACCAGACCAACCAGGCTGACAGGCAATTTATAGGTAATATCCAACCAAAAGGCAGCAAGAGCCAGAATTCCACCTGCCACTGAAACCAGCCTCTCAAGTCTGTGGCTTTCAGATGTAAGCTGAACCTGGCCAAAAGTTTGAAGGTAATAATGACGTATTCCAATGAATAGAATTGATATGCCGATCAACTCGATCACCGGTACCAGGAGGCTCGATGGGGATAACGGGTATCGTACCGCGCTTGCCCAAAGACATATCATGACAAGATACAAACTGAATGGAACTGTTCGCAAACCTTGAAGATTATAATAGTTGGTGGCAATAAACCGGATTTCTCTTAGATCTTCCATAATTTTTCATTTCTGCGTTACCGTGTAGTTTGTAACGCAAACTATATTGCAGTATAAGGTTAATTATCGCACTTGTCAAGACCCTTATTTATCGAGTGGACTTTGCCTGCAAATTTGAATTCAAATTATTAAGTACAACAAGAGGACGTTCTGTCGGATTTCTTCTTTATACCAAAAGGATACGTGGACAATTAATTTCTAAACATCCGCCAGAGGTGCTGGAAAGTAAAAATCATACGAAACGGTTCCCCTCAACCGCGTCTGCCAGGTCGCTGAGAAAATCAAGCAGAAATCGCAGGTATTTGCCATCAGGAATGCGTCCAGACTGGTCAAAGAGGATTTCTGAATTCTGAACAAAGATCGTGCCTCCCATTTTCAATTGAGGGAGTTTTTGTCGGATGGTGGCAGAAGCCAGCACTTTTAACGCCAGCCAATCGGGATCACTTGTGGTATTGAAGTGGCGGTCAATTTCTGCATCACCGGTGACCCGGGTGGCTTCACCAATGGTGATGATCCGGTTAAGTTTCATTTTGATGTCCTGTGGCACATTGATCTTTAGCCGGATGTCTGTGCTTATATTGGTACGGGTGTCTCTCCGCTCACTCATGCCCCGGAATTTGTTTTGTTCTTCTGACACACTCTCGTTTACACTTATGGACCGACCGCGATAACTACCGCTCAATTGTTGATCCTGATAATTCCCGGATTGATGTTTGGAGATCTGCAAACCCGTCTCAGCAGCTATCTGCTTCCAGGATTTTCCCCTGCCCAACTTTTGCACGGAATTAAAGATAAATATAAGCACAATAAAACCGATCAGTATAAGAAACAAAGGATTGGTCAGGTACTCCATTAGCTTATCCATGTATCTCCTTTTCCATGTTTATCATGTCATCAATCAAGGATGTGTGGCTAACTATTAATTATATAGAGTATTTTTCAATTTTAATAATGCAGAAAATCAGAAAGTGCCCTCCATCGTTTTTAAGAGGAATTAACTTTTACTTTATACCCTTGTCTTCGTTGAGCTTGCGGGTAGCAAGTAACATCATTATAGAGGATTAGATTGATCATGAATCGTGTATTCAAAGTCGAACGCATCAGATAGTCAGCGAATAACGTTTACCGGTCAAGCTTCATAACTTTTCGGTGATGAAGAGCAAATTCAAAACACTCATTGATTTCTTTTCTCAACTCTGATGAGTAATTACCTTTCATACTTTTAAGCTCATGCACAATATTGCCTAGTGTCTCTGAACCAGTTGACCCAGCAATCATCGTTGTTTTTAACCTTTGGGAATCTTCGAGATACCCATCTTTAACAAGCCATTCAATTAATACTGTCACAGCCGGGTAGAACTCATCCAATTTTGTAAATCTTGTTTTCGTCTTCATTCTTTATTTTTTGAGTTCCTCCTGTTCTTAGCTCTTGCCAGTGACCCTCCCGACCGGGAGGTGAAAGTGATCGTATATAAAAAAATCGAGTTATTAATGCACATTACAGTCATTTATCTTTATGAAAGTTAATTTATGGCCAACATTGATCCAATGGAAAAGTCTTCATCCAGGTGGTATATAGCTCCTGGTAATTTTCGTTCAATACTTGTTCTTGATCTGAAAAGTATTTTTCAGCCTTGATCAGTTCTTCAGTTTCTTCTTCTGGTGTCAAAGGACGCGGCGTACATTCAGGTGGAATTCCATTATTTTCATACGGTCCCAAATCGCAAGTTATTGCCTGGTGTGTTTCAATGGTTGTTTTAACTTTTTGTGCCAAAGCCCGGATCTGTTCCAGCCGACGAGTCCGCATCGCTTCCG
>JGI20214J51088_10001582_pt1 | contig 15530 bp, 14 predicted proteins | sample WetSurMetagenome_FD_51088 | JGI IMG/M metagenome (IMG submission 51088) | reverse complement strand
ATTCTGGAAGTGACTGAGGATCCGATTGTTTCAAGCGATATTATCGGCAATCCCCATTCATCAATCGTTGATCTGTCTCTGACTCAGGTGGTCGGAGGGAATATGGTCAAAATAATCGCCTGGTACGATAATGAAATAGGTTACGCAAACAGGTTAGTCGAAGAAGTAATTTTAGTCGGAAAAAACTAATCTTCAATTATGGATAATCCCGTTGAACTGCCCGGAATTAAAAATATTACTATTTCAGGAAGAATTGGGGCTGGGGCGACAACTCTTGCCAAGAAACTTTCTAAAATTTTGGGTTGGGATTTGCTGGAGGGAGGCGACCTGTTTGAGAAAATTCATAAGGAGCTAAAGCTTAATCAATCAATGGTTAGCGGCAGGCCTGATCATTTTGATCTGGAATATGAGGAAAAAGTCAAGAAAATGCTCGCTAATGAAACAAATCATATTGTTCAAAGCCATCTTGCAGGGTTTGACGCTCAGGGAATTTCCAGTATTTTTAAAATTTGCATTATCTGCGAGGATGAAGAGGGGAACGACAAGACGGATATCCGCATAGATCGCTTGGTTAATCGTGATAAAGTCTCTATTGAAGAAGCGAAAGATGAGGTATTCGAGAGAGAAAGACAACATTTGGAAAAATTTAGAAGACTTTACGCCGGAGGAGATAGTAGTTGGAATTATTGGAATAAGAAATATTACGATTTAGTTATTAATACATATTCCCATAATCAAGACGAAACGTTAAAGCTTGTTCTGGAAAAAATCGGCTACAAAGGTTAATTACTTACGGAGTTTTTTGACTGTTGAGAGTTGCTAAATACTTCAAATTCCTCTTTGGGCCTGCTGTTTTTAAATTCTCTTAGCCCTGTCAATTCTTGATCTAGTTCTTTTTTTGTTTTTTCAGCTTCTAAAGTTTCAGATTTGGCCTTTACATAGGCAGTAATTATCTCGTCCCTTACTCCGGGTGTTGCCGCTGCAATAAATAAATGGACTGAACCTTCAGAATAAAGCTTATGATCTTCCCTGAGAGCGTTCGGATCAAATTTAAAATCATTATGTGTTCCATCTTCATTTACACTTACTACAGTACATCCTGCAGCAAGAGCTAAAGGTAATCCTGGGATTATTTCCGATACGGGTTCGTCAAACATCACATACGCATCTACGGATCCACTTGCCAGAAGACCATAAATATATGCTCCTCCTCCCGTATAAAGCAATCCTTTAGGATGCATATCGTTTACCAGTTTTCCAAAGTATTTGAAAAACTTTGCGGAGTATTCTTTTTCTCCTACAAAAGTTGCCAGAGTAGAATTTCTATCTTTCAAGGTTGTCCTGTCTGATTTCGTAATTGTTACTCTTTTATGCTCTTCACCTTGAGCCTTAACGGAGTCTTGCTCTAATTTGGAAAACGCCTCTTTAGAATAGGCATAATCCCCATTAGCTTTAGCTAGCTGTTCTTCCGTTACATTTTTGTTTCCGAGGTTGATCTGAGTACTTAGATTGATCATGTTTTCAAGTAGCCCTCTTTGGTTTTCCAGAAGAGCAACCTTTTTGTCGGCGTATTTTTCTTTTTCACTTATTCTCTCTTTTATGTCTATAATAAAGGTTTCTTTTCCTATACTTATATACGCTTTTCTATCTTTTATATCTCCGACAACTGCCCCTATAGGATTTCCATCTTTGTCCCAAATGCTTACAACCGTATAGGGAGGCGTGTCCAACCCTCTTTTGTACTGACTTGTATTGTCAAAAGGATCGGCGAATACATACACTTTTTCATTTCCCGAATCTCCGTTTCCGAAAACATGAGGCTCCGGTGAGTTTTCCGATATTAAAATTGCAGGAAGCTTAGCTTCTCTTATTGCTGATTTCAACACATTTTCCCCAGTTTGATCTATATCTAATAATTCTTCTCCCGGCCGCCCCTCTTCCGTAGTGGATAAAATTTGCTTACCTTCACCCCTTCGAACCTTGTCATATAGTGGATAAATTGCTCTTTCGGCATAAAGCAGTAATACTTTGGTAGCCCTTGCATTAAGCTCGTCCTTAGACAAGATTTCTGTTTTCTTGGTCTCCTGAGCCTGAGACGAATCTCCCCCAGGAAGCCCTTGTCCATTTGACTCAATATGGTTATACATATAGAAATTGAAAAATAAGGCTTCTTATTCTATAGGCTTTTAATCCAAAAGTCAATAATGTAACAAGCATTATTGATAATTGATATTTTTATTGAATGGTGGTAGAGTGAAAAAAGTAAATTATGAAAGTTTCCGATGTAATGTCAATACATGTCGATTTTGTTTCGGAGACAACAAGAGTTGAGAAGCTTTGCGTCCTCATTTTTGGCCGGGGAATAAACGGAGTGCCGGTCCTTCGGAAAAGAAAAGTTGTCGGATTCGTTACAGAACGGGATATTCTAGCTAAATTTTTCCCATCAATACAGGAATATGTGGAGGACCCCTTCAGTTCTTCGGATTTTGAAGGGATGGAGAAAAAGATCAGGGAAATTTTTGAGTTAGACGCAAGTCAGATAATGAGCAAAAATCCGACAACGATTATGCCTGATGCTCCTTTACTCCGGGCCCAATCCCTGATGTTCATAGAAAAAATCGGCAGACTTCCCGTTGTGGACAGCAAAGGTGATTTGATCGGAATTATCTCAAAAGGGGATATTTTCAGGGCATTGGTCGGATACAAGCTTTTGTTTTCCGAAGAACAGGACTATACCGATTGGCTTTCCAAGAGCTATTATGCTGCCGTTAACATCGAAGACAGGCTTAAACATGAAATCCCTGATCTTCTGAAAGTATTTTCTGAAAATAAGGTTAAAAGGATTCTTGATGTCGGGAGTGGAACGGGAGACCATGTGATTGATCTTGCAAAAAGAGGGTTTGATGTCACAGGAATTGACCGAAGCAGGGCAATGATAGCAGAATCCAATAAGAGAAAAAAGGGAATGCCTGAAGCAGCAAAAAATATAGGTAAATTTATCGAAACGGATTTGGAGAAAATCTACTCCAAATACAAAAAAGAACCTTTCGACGCCGTTCTTTTTATGGGCAATACTGTTTCCCATAACCCTCACAAATTTAGAACTACTATTAAACAGGCATCGGGGCTTTTAACAGATAAAGGAGTCATGATATTTCAAGTCACCAATTTCAAAAAGGTTTTAAAAACACAGAAAAGACTGCTGAGCTTTAATTTTTCAAGAATAAAAGATGAGCCGGAAAACGAATATGCGTTTTTGGAATTTTACGATGAGCCGAATCTTCAGCAGGGGACAATATTGAAAACTTTTGTTGTCTTGGTTTCAACCGGAGGAAGATGGAAATCTTCAGGGGTCAGAAACAGCCAGATGGCCTACGTGACAAAAGAGGATCTGAAAGAAACATTAAATAGGAATGGATTTTCCAAGGTCGAATTTTACGGATCTTCATTTGACGGAAGAAATTGGGACTATCTTTTCAGAAAACCTTTCGACGAATTGCAAAGCGACTGGCTTACAGTCATAGCCAAAAGATAAATGAAAAAGATTAATCTTTGGACAGGCGTTTTTTTAATCTTTTTTTTAAGCTTTTGTTTGCTGTTCTCCAAAGTCTACGCGGCTTCCGAAAATCCGTCAGCAACGCCAAGCTCCAATACAGAAGTTAACTACGAATTGCCTTACCCCGGACTTTTACCTGATAACCCTTTGTATCTTTTAAGGGTCATAAGGGACGGAGTAGTCGGTCTTTTAATTTCAGATCCTTTGAAAAAAGCGGAATTCGATCTCCTTCAGGCAGACAAAAGGCTTAATGCAGGCATCTATCTTGTTAATAAAAGAAAAATTTCTTTAGCTTTTTCAACAGTTTCCAAAGCTGAAAATTATTTTTCGCAAGCTTTGGACAAAATAGAGGAGGCAAAAAGACAGAAAGAAGCCGTAAGCGATTTGAAAGGAAGAATGAAAAATGCTGCAAAAAAACATGAGCAGGAACTGAGAATTCTTGCGGAAAAAACAAACGGAAATTTTAGGGAAAGTTTCCAAAAAGAGTTAATAAAAGTTGTAGGTTTTGAGGATAGGCTGAATAACTAAGCTTTAAAAGATAAAGTGTAACTATTTTATTGACGACATTTTTTCTCCAGTTATTTGCTCCAACCTTTTCTTAAAATAAACTGAAGCTAAAAAAAAGACTGCGATACTTTGATATAGAAATTTCTAGTTGACACAATAGATATAGCGTCCTATATTGGGTATTGACACTAGTTGTAGTGTTTGAACGTTAAAATTTTTGCTTTTTATGAAATGTCCATATTGCGGATCAACAGAATCAGAGGTAGTTGAAACCAGAACTTCGGAAGATGTAGATACGATAAGAAGAAGAAGAGAATGCTTGAAATGCAAGAAGAGATTTACCACTTACGAAAGAATTGAAAACGTGAACCTGGTCGTTATAAAAAAAGACGGAAAAAGAGAGCAGTTTGACCGCGATAAATTAAAAAGCGGGATAATTCGTTCCTCCGAAAAGACGGCAGTTTCGATGGAGGACATTGAAAAAATAGTAACCGAAATAGAAAGAGAGCTAAGGGGTGGGGAAAGTGTTGAGGTTGAAAGCAAAAAAGTAGGACAGATGGTCGCGGTGAAACTGAAAAAAATAGATAAAGTGGCGTATATCAGGTTTGCCAGCGTTTTTAAAAGATTTGTAGATATAGAAGATTTCCAGGAGGAAGTCAAGAGATTAATTAAATAATTAATCTCGAGATCCTGAGCGAAGCTGAAGGATTAAGAGGCTTATAAAATAGATATGAAGCAATTGAAAACAGAAATTATCGCCCTTTGCGACTACGCCAATGTTTCCAGGGAAGGAAAGCTTAACATCAACGGGATATTTGATGAATTGAGGATTCAAAAATTTCCAGGAGGAATCGCCCGGGCATTTCTGGTTGCGACAATTAACGGAGAACCGAATACCCAATATAATCTGATTCTCAAAGTTAAGGCGGAGAATGGCAGCTCGCCTCGCGGCGAAGAGGAAGAAACTCCTCTGAAAGATCTTAATCTGAATGCGATGACATCTCCCAACGGCAAGAGCAATCTGATGATAGAACTGGTAAATCTCGGATTTAAAAAAGAGGGAACTTATCGTTTTATAGTTATGAATCAAGGCAAAGAAGCAGGAGCAACTTTACTAAAAGTATTTCAACAAACGGGCAAATACAATATCAACGACGTTAAGTTGCCGAATTAATTTATGAAGTTTGACGGATTAAGGGAAAAAGTATTTTTGGACAGATATGCCCTCAAGGATAAGGAAGGAAAACTCCTGGAGCATAAACCGGAAGACATGTGGAGGAGAGTTTCAGCGGGAATTGCAAAAAATGAAAAGCCCGCCAAAAGGAAGTATTGGACCAAAAAATTCTATGACGTCATGACCGATTTCAAATTTGTTCCCGGAGGAAGAATTCTGTCGGGTGCGGGAACAAATTATCAGGTGACCTATTTCAATTGCTTCGTCATTCCGTCTCCGAAAGACTCCAGAGAAGGAATCGTAGATTCTTTAAAACAACTAATTGAAATCCAGTCCCGCTCGGGTGGAGTAGGGCTTAATCTTTCGTCTTTAAGGCCCAGAGGAGCCCGCGTCAAGAAGGTCAACGGCACGTCATCAGGTCCTGTCACTTGGGCAGGTCTCTTTTCCTATGCGACGCATGACGTAGTCCAACAGGGCGGAACCAGACGCGGAGCAACCATGCTAATGCTTTGGGATTGGCATCCGGATATCGAAGAGTTTATAACCGTCAAACAGGATTTATCCAAGATTAACGGAGCAAACTTGTCAGTCTGTGTCTCGGATGCCTTCATGGAAGCAGTCAAGAAAGACAAGGACTGGGATTTGGTTTATCCGGATCTGGATGATTCCCGCTATGACGCCAAATGGACAGGAGATCTAACGGCTTGGAAGAAGATGGGCGGCAAAATAAAGACCCACAAAACCATCAAAGCAAAATATCTTTGGGATCTAATCTGTAATGCCGCCTGGAAATCCGCCGAACCGGGACTGCACTTTCTGGAAAGGTCCAATAAAAGGTCAAATACTTATTATTTTGAAACTTTAATTGCCACCAATCCCTGCGGTGAGCAGCCGTTAGGGGCATGGGCGGTTTGCAATCTCGGATCAATGAATTTGGCGGCTTATGTCAAAAACGGCAAGTTTGATTACAAAAATTTCGGCCTCGATGTCAAGATCGCTTTGCGGTTATTGGACAATGTTATTGATCAGACATATTATTTCTTTAAAGAGAACGAAAAATCCGCCAAAGAGATCCGCCGGACCGGTCTGGGAATAATGGGTATCGGAGACGCTTTGATCAAAATGAAAATCCGTTACGGATCCAAAGAATCAATACCCGTAATCAAAAAAATCTTTGAAACACTTAGGAATAATGCCTATGAGGAATCCTGCGACCTGGCAAAAGAAAAAGGATCATTTCCGAAATTCAACAAATCAAAATATCTTAACGCACACTATATAAAAAATTTACCCCAAACACTCCAAAAGAAAATTGCAAAACAGGGAATCAGGAATGCAGTTTTGTTAACCATTGCTCCGACCGGGACAACGAGCCTAATCTCAGGCGTGAGCTCGGGAATAGAACCGGTTTATGAATTTGTTTTCAAAAGAAAAGATAGAACCGGCGAGCACATGATGTATCATCCCTTGTATGAAGAATGGAAAAAACAAAATCCTCCAACAGCCGGCTCAAGGGAAAAGCCCGGCTATTTTGCCTCTGCAAATGATTTAACTCCGATGGAACATACCAATGTACAGGCAGTTGCCCAGGAATTTATTGATTCTTCAATTTCAAAAACAGTTAATGCTCCGAATTCTCATACAGTTGAAGATGTTAAAAATCTTTATATGTCGGCATATGATTTGGGGCTTAAAGGAGTAACATATATGAGGGATGGTTCCCGCGAAGGAGTATTGGAAAGAGTTGATGCTTCGACTAACTCTGCGCAAGCTAAAAAAGAGGATGTAAAAGTTGAGGCGCCTAAGTGGCAACAAAAACCGGTTGCCCCCCGCCCGATGTCGCTTTCGGGAACAACATACAAAATAGAAACTCCGGTCGGCAATGCATATATCACGATTAACCATAATGAAAATCTGGAACCTTTTGAAATATTCATGACTATCGGCAAGGTCGGGTCTGACGTTGCGGCGATGGCGGACGCGTTGGGCAGAATGATTACCCTGAATCTGCGTCTGGCGGGGGGACTGTCTCCGCGGGAAAGAATAAAGCAGGTTGTCGCGCAATTAATCGGAATTGCGGGGGCAGGATCGGTCGGATTCGGGAAAAACCGGGTCAGATCGCTTCCCGACGCGATGGCAAAAGTTTTGTCGATGCATTACGGATTTGCTCTGAACGGGAAAGTGGAGGACAAAGTTCCCGCAGCAGATAATCATGCAGCCAACGGAGGGTCCAACGGCCATTCAAACGGACATACTCCCAAAATCGAACCTGAGCCTGCCCGCATTGCTATGCAAAGCGTTGCAGACGGGGCGGAAGTTGTAGCGATACAGCAATTGGCAATAGATGGAGGATCAAGCGGACTGGATACCTCAACAGGCCTTTATGATCTTTGCCCCGAATGTGGCGGAGGAAGTTTGGCTTATGAAGAAGGTTGCAGAAAATGCTACGCATGCGGTTATTCCGGATGCTGATTCAAAGTTAAAATAATTATACANAATATATTGGTAATCACGGTGTAAGTCCGTGGCACTGCCGGTACTGTTAGAGCCAGAAAACAATATATTTTTTAATTGTCCCGAGCAGGATCTTCATTTTATCCTCTTGGGGCCTCAAAATATATGGTAATTTATACACGAAAAGGAGATCGGGGCGTTACATCATTGTCCAATGGTCAAAGAGTGCCCAAAACTGACTTGAGAGTTGAAATTTGCGGTACCGTAGACGAGTTGAATTCAATGCTTGGCGTGGCATTAAGCATGAAGTATTCAGTATTAAGTATTAAGCGGGAATTGTTGGAAATTCAAAAGGACCTTTTGGGTATTGGGTCAATTATTGCGAATCCCGATCCTCAATACTCAATACAAAATACTAAATACTTTCCAAAGAGGGCTAAGGAATTTGAAAATTTTATAGATGAAATGACCGCGCAAATGCCGGTTTTAAAAAAATTTATTCTTCCCGGAGGAGGGGAGGCGGGCTCAATACTTCACTTGTCCCGGGCTATCAGCAGAAGACTTGAAAGAAGAATAGTCGCATTAGATAAAAAAGAAAAAATAGATAAAAATATTTTAATTTATCTTAATCGGCTTTCGGATTTGCTTTTTACCATGGCCCGTTTTGCCAATTTCAAAGAAAAGAAAAAAGAGATTATCTGGCCCGCCTGCGCCTCCGCCTTCGTTAAAACTACGGTGGACAAGAAGACTTTGGCGGGTGAAAGGAAAAATGGCTAGAACAGAAGTTTTAGGCAGAAGAGAAGTTCAAAATTTTCCAGANAAAAATACTTCGGATTTTAGACTTGAATATGGAAANCACACTCCTGATCAAGCTGCCATTAATGATATTGTTTCTTTTTTGGGAGAATATTATTTTCATATTCCNAAATATTCCTACGAATTGGAATTTTCCGGCGGAGAAATAAAAGATCCCCTCAAAGAAGAANCGATGCTAAATATTGCTGAGAAGGCAATATATGAAAAAATTGTTAAAAACTCAACCTATTCCAGAGAATTAGCGGAAAAACNCGGGATACAGAGCTTAAATAATCAGCTATCTGANGCTCAGAATGGTGACACAATTTTTTGGACAAGTCCCCCNGGCCCAAAAGAAGAAGGGTATGGAGATTATGGGTTTGTATTTATGGGGAATGTTCACCAAACCTCAACCAGAAAAGATATTCAGATGACGGCTATCCATATTGACAATCCGACCTTGGAGCAATTTAATCAAGCCAACTACTTATTTACAGGGGAAAAGACTGGTTATAAGACTGCAGAAGAATTTATTGCTAACCCGCGGGTAATTAAAGAGTATTTTGACGAGGGCTATATTGATGCATTGTTGGGAAAAACTTTTTCTTTTAAACCAAACAAGGAAGAGCAGGAGAAATTTAATATAATCATGCAGAAAATGTCCCCCTTATATCCGGAATTTGTGCAGTTAGCAAAGGATTCACATAAGCCTAAATCGGAAAAAATACAAGCGCTTTATTCCATAATAAATTATGCATTACAGCTTAAGAAAGAATATGACGGGCCATTTATTGGGGGAGAAAGCACAGTCGTTGACTTTAAACCTATTCCAAATTTAGCGGTAATTGCCGGAAGATATGGATATGAACCGCCCAAAGTAGCCGGGAGTTGTCCGAATTCAAGCAACGACAGTTCTCTTACGAGCAGTAACTTACTTTCCAGAAATTCGTTTATAAACAAGCTGTTGGGAGAAGACGAAATGGATTATGAGTTTGATCAGGACGGGCCATGTAAAAAGTGCTTTGCGGATACAAAGTGCGGACCCTGCGGGATATGTAAAGCTTGTGATCTGACAATAAGAGCGGGGAGCAAGTTTAATTAAGTGACTATGGCGCTATTTCCTGCCAGAGCCTGGGTGTTTGTTTAACCAAGACCGGATAGTCAAGGAGGAAGTCAGGCCTTTCAATAAAGCTGACTGTCGGACCTGAGAAATTGGCAATACACATATCCCTATTGTTGGTAAATTTCCCACTGATTCTTCCTGCATTGGCAATAACCGTTCCATAAACATTAAGCTTAATATCTGTATTCGTAGGGCAGTTATTATATCCGGCTGCAATAAAGTCATGGTCTGCGGAATATAGACCTTCAATTGTTCCGACACTTCTGTCAACCGTGATGTTGCCGCTGGCTGAGAAGATGGCAGTTGACCCTACGGGAACAGTAATCGGAGCATTAATTCTCAGATCCCCGTTGATCAGGATAACAAAGTTTCCCACTCCGAAGGACATGGGAGCGTTTACCGTAAGGCCTCCGCTACCTGTTTGGTATACACCGTGAGCATTAGAGTTGTTAAGAGAAGCAAGCGTTGCGAGGGAATGTATCGTAATTCCTGAACTTTGAATAGTTCCCAGCAGGAAGGAGTAGGAGGTTGGTATTTGGTTGTGGGTAGAGGTATAGGTATCAGGATTTGCCGTTGACCCGACCTGCCAGTTAAATAAATTACTTACTCTCCGGCTTGCCTGTCCGCCATTGGGCCCGGGATCAAGTCCCAAAGCCCCTGTAAATACCACTCCCGGCATTCCTCCCGCAAATCCCGGCAATGATGCATAGGGACCGTTAATCGGATTTGCAGGGATAACATCTTTGAATTGATAAGCGTCAATTCGCATATCCGACCCCTGTGACTGGAACCAGGGATCTGTCTTGGCAGGGATAAGACCAAGGTCAATTTCTTGCGTTATCGGCGGCAGCGAAAAGTTAATGCAACTACAGGCGAAACCGACCTTCAAATTCCAATAATCACTAATGACATTGGGATCCGGCGGANCCAGATAGCCAAATTGCACCCCGCTGCAGGGGGTATCTCCGATACCAANGTCCTTCATGTTTCGTACACAACTTGATGCTACACCGCCATAAGAATAATTCAAATTATGGCAGACATCGTCGCAAGATCTCTCGCAGTAACTTGGATCACTACCAAAAATATCCTCCTCAGACTTTATTATTGTATTCAAAGAGCCATTGCATATCAGAGGAACAAAGGAGGGGTTGGAAAGCCAAGGTCCTTCATGTTTCGTACACAACTTGATGCTACACCGCCATAAGAATAATTCAAATTATGGCAGACATCGTCGCAAGACCTCTCGCAGTAACTGGGATCACTACCAAAAATATCCTCCTCAGACTTTATTATTGTATTCAAAGAGCCACTGCATATCAGAGGAACAAAGGAGGGGTTGGAAAGAGGAGGACCGACCGTAAAAGTTCCCTGGAGAGGAGGAGAACACTGGCTCCGGTTGTCGCAAACAAATGCGTAGTATGTCTGGGTGCCAGTATCGGCGGAAACAGTATTATAGGAGCATGATGATGATCCGCCCTCGCACCAACCTTTTGTCCCTGTTTCTATAATTTGGTATCCTGTGGGAGACCAAGGATTAGATATGCTGTATCTATAGCTACAGGCACCATTCGGAATAGATTGCCAATAATAATTTCCTTCAGTACCGGCCCAGTAGCCCATAAAGAGTTCGTTTTTTTTGCAAATATGAAGTTGGGTCCCGGGACCTCCTCCCGTCCAGGAGGCTGTAAATGTCATTTGCAGGCCTTGAGTTACAGATCCTGCGGGAGACGTTGTCACGGAAAGATTTGATGGCGCAACACAGGGGGTACCTGAATAAGTAGCTCCCCAACAACAGGCGCTGCCACAAGCTCCCACGCAAAGCGCCGGATCGCAGACGGTCCATGAATATGCGCTACAATCACCGCAGTAACCGCAGCTATAGGAACAGGTGTAGTCTGCCTTTGCAGAAGGGACTTTCAGCAAAAAAAAGAACATAAGAACAGGGACAATTAGTAGATATAATATTTTTTTTGTCATCTTTAATTTCATAATGGAAGAGTAAAAGTATATGTACGCCGCGCTAACGGTGTTGTTGATATCCAATTTATAATTGGATTAATATTAACTGTGTATGTTCCAGCGCTAAGCCCCAGGAAGCTATATTTNTGATTNCAAGAANTGTCCTGAGTATATGAATAGGGATTAGTAAGCCAGGGAAGTGTGGGAGTTAAAGTAATAATTACTTGTCCTTGGTAACATTTGGTTTCATGTATTGGGTCTTGTATGCCGTTGGGGGTATAATCGTCCATAAATACATACCCCTCAAGGTTATATTCCTGACCGCCTCCCGGAGAACCCGTGGGAAGGACTCCCGGCGTCGGGATCCAATGCCAAGGCATTGTAGGGGCCGGAGGAGATGTCGGTCCGAGGGTCGGACCGCCACTGCCGCCACAGGTAGGATCAGTACCGCAAACTCCGCTGCAACACCAATTATCAAGATTGGCAAGATCGCATACTGTTCCGTTTTGTCTCCGTTGACTGGCCTGACAAACTTCGTTTACACATGGACTATAGGTGCAGTAATTTGAATCCCCATCATAGCATTGATCATCCCTGGAGCACTCAGGGGTGGGAGTAATACAGCCGAGAGAGTCATGACATTGGTAGTCAGTGCTGCAATATCGACAGGTTCCGCAACTGGGAGCGCATGATACGGTAGTGGAGTAAGGCGGGCAATCAAGAGTTGCCGGTTGTGTTCCTCTTCCGACTCCGCATGCGTTAGGGGAATTAGGAGTGCAATCCCCATAAGGATGCGGTCCTAATTCAACGCAAGGAGTTGGAGTTGGGGCAGAAAAATCGCAGCAAAATACAGGAGAAAAATTAGTCTCCTCCTCAACCGTTCCGTAACAACCGCCATCATCGGGATTATAAAGCGGGTCTGACATGCGGGGGCAAAATTTGTTAAGGAATTGCGCATAACCTTGGGTATAATTACACTCAAACAGCTCTTTAGTCCAAGGTCCTGCGTTATAAACACAGTGACTTCTGCAGGTAGCTGTTGTTCCCGGAGCTACATTTTGCACTTCTGGAGATCTTGCAATTTGACTACAAGCTTCATGGCCGTTATACCAGCCTCCTTCAGTGCTTGGATGATCAGGGTTTATGCAACTTCCTCCCTGAGCTTCTCCTGCAGCGCAATCCAGAGGGAATGTGGCAGACGCTTTTTCAATAGATAAACCAAAAAGCAGAGCTACCAGCATTATGCCTGCAATCAGATGGACAACAATATTCTTACATCGGTTTATGTAATTTAAAAATCTCTTTTTGACTAGACTATTCTTAGCCATATTTATATTTATTATTCTAGAATAGAAGATTTCTAATAGCCAATACAGCTTTTAGCATTAAGATAATCAACGCTTTCTTTAGCAATTTGACAAGTATAAAGAGTCGTGTATATTTTTTTCGGGGCTTTTAATATGATGACTTCATAGCCAATTTTTCCTTCAGGGACGATTTTAAAATTTTCACAGAGCAATGAACCGCTATTGTCTTTGCAGCCGGAAATGACATAAGGCTTGATAAAGTACGAGGAAAGGAGAAAGTTAATAAGAGTCGTAGAAGATGCAAAAGGCTGTTTGCTTTTCGGTTCTTTAGTTAGCTTTATAGAAATGCTGTAAATGTCGCCTGTGTTCTGATGGTGAAGGTATGCGCTGATGCTGGCGTCTTTTGTGGCATACGGCAGGATAAATAAATTTGGATTTTTACCAGATTGAAGGACAGTAACCGATTTGAAATCAGAGGGCAAAAGATTCGGTTTTACATTATCCTTAATGTATTGAACAAGCAAAGGTTTTGCCGTTTTAACATCATATCGGGAAACAGTTGGTGTGTAATTGGAAGGAAAAGTATTTGTCGGGAATTTGACGGAAGGGATAAATACAATTTTGATTAGGACAATAAGAACTACAATCCAAACAAAAACTATACTATATAAAATTTTCTTATTGTGAAGAAAACTTAATCTCACAGAATTATAATAGTAGATGCGATGGGGAATTGCAACATTTTGTCTACTCGTTACCGTCGCCTGGCCATTTCAATAATATTACTTTTCCATCAGAAGTAGCGAAGTTTAAAGCATCATCCTTTAATGAGCCGTAATTAGCAAAAATAGAAACTTGAGGATTAAATGTCTTTCCATTAATAGATGTTGCTATTTTAGCGATTGGTTGACCTTTTTTGACAAACCTTTTAACGTTATTCTTATCTTCTAGTGGAATTGCGTTATCAAGGTCAATTAACGGTATAACGGAAGGAGAAGTTCTGAATAAGAAACCGTTTATACTCATGGAGTCTGTCTCGGGAATGGTTATTGTAAAACTCCTCATATATCCGGTTGCTTTGAATTCATCAGTTGTCACGTAGATTTCTCCCTCAATAGGAGAACAGATAATATCTCCTTCCTGTAGACCATCATCAATTGAATACAAATTTAAACCATCGTTTCCCATTACGTAGTCTTGTCCTTTACTAACATGCAAAGTAGGGGTTCTGTTGTCTTTGAAAATGATAGGCAAGGGGATAGTTAAGGTTTTTGATTCCCAATATTGTATTCCAGTTTTTTCGTATTCTTCCAAAGTCATGAAGGTTTCATTGTTGGGGTTGACATACTGTTCTTTTGCGCCTGGGTCAAAAGTTGAAGAAGTTTCTGCTTTATGTATTTTTTCATTGTTTTGATCAACATAATGCTTAACTTCAAGTCCTGCGGTTATAAGAAGACCTGCTGCAATAACAGTATTGCGGACCACTGGTTTTCTGAGAAATTTAATAAAAGGATTAGCTCTTGGTTTTTCTTTTGAAACCTTTTCAATTGTGCTGTCCCAATCGGTAGAAGAGGGAACAGGAAAGCTGCGCTCTTGACCGATGACGCTTCTTGCTATATTTGAGCTAAATTCCGGATGACCACTCATAGTTGGACCTCCAAAATAACATTATAGCGTAAAACTATAGGTTTGTCAACTTTAATTTATTGATCTGAATTCTTTCCTCGTATCTCTTATGATGAAATTTACGTCGCCGATTAATTCCATTTTTTTAAGAACAGCATCTTGCTGATAGTGCTCCTGTTTGAGAGAACAGGTATATATTAAATCTGTTTTGCCCGAAGGGTATTCTTTTCCTCTGAACTTAAAATTCAGCTGCGTTGATGTCTCTATATAATTAAACTTAATTTGTTTTGTTTTTATTTTGTTTACGGTATCTTTATCTAAGTCTTCCAGTGTAATTTCAGTTATAAATTCAGGGTTATTGGGGGATATATAATCAACCCGTATTTTTCCCTTTCTTACTCCCTCAATCCCTTCAAATATTATGTTTTCCAAGTCGAAAGTATCAGTGAAATTACCCGAAGAATAACTCTCCGACAGGTTGCGCCAAGACCCTAATGCATGAAAAGGTTCTCCCAACCTAATCCTAGTTGTAGCTTGTTCTTCAGTCGAATGCCTCTCTTCTATGGTTGCCATAATACCCTATATTATACCACTTTTGGCAAGAAATTATAATTTTCGCGAAGTTTAGGGGGTAAAGCAGCTTTTTGCCCTTTGGTAGCGGCCGCTTTCTTTGGGTATGAAGCAGCTGAATGCATTAGTTATCCCGGAGATCTGCACTATTCCGTAACCCACTTTTCCTTTGTCCGAGATTTGAAAGCTTTCGCAAAAAATTGCTTTTCGGCTTAAGTCTTGTTGGCAGCCGGAAACGGTCGGAGGATTTGCGAAATATGATTTTAAGAGCGAATTGGTCAGAAAGGCTGTCGGACTTGCCTGATTGGCATTTTCGGGATTAATAGAAATGTTATAAATATCGGCAACATCCGTGGATTTTTTATAATCAAAATTGACAGATACAACGGACTTTTTAATAACAAAAGACGATCCGAAACGGTTGCTGACTCCGCTTAGCTGTTGCAGCTGTTTAGG
>JGI20214J51088_10001581_pt1 | contig 15532 bp, 13 predicted proteins | sample WetSurMetagenome_FD_51088 | JGI IMG/M metagenome (IMG submission 51088) | reverse complement strand
CTGTAGTTGAGAGGATCCTCGTCGGGCCTGTTGGACAGCCTCGCCAGCATGCCGAGGCCGTTGGCCGTGTTGAACTGGCGCAGCGGCCTGGAGACCGCGGGGGCCGTGTAGTAGGAGTGCACGTTGTGATAGATGATGTCGTGCTGGTTCAGCCCGCCATCGGGTATCAGGTCGCGCGGGTCGACATACACGAGGAGTGTGCGCTTGGGCGCATTGCTGTCCTCGTACTTGTCGGGGATGGAGGCGAACAGGATGTAGATCCGGGGATCGCCGTCGGTGTCCGCCGGGGTGACGAGGGCCTGGGTGACGGTGTCATAGACGCTGTACTCGCCGCCGCCCCCCTCGAAATTGACGGTGAGGCTGTCGATCTCTGCCTGGTTCACCCAGTTGCCCCAGATCAGCGTCCCCTCCGAGGCGTCGTAGGAAATGGAGCAGGTGTCCTGGACCATCCAGTAGGCATGGTCGGTCACCGCCACGCAGGTGAACTGATGCGACTCCTCGGCCTCCGGGAATTCGGAGAGGTCCGGGACTGTGAAGAACATCGTGTCTCCGACGTCCAGGGCCGCTGCAGTCCCGACTCCGAGGGCCGGCAACAGGAACACCGCCAGAGTGGACAGGAGGCCTGCCCGGCGGGATCCCGTCATAGCTCTCATACTCAACCTCCTCAGGATCGACGGCAACGGTCGCCCGCTGCCGGAATTCGATACCACGCCGCCTCTCTTCAGTGCTGCGTGGCCGTGCGACATCCGCCAATTCCTTCGTCGTCCACCGTGGATGTGGTGGTGCGCACCGGCTGGAGCATCTGCTGCCAGTTCGGATAGCTCACCTCACCCTCCAGGGTGGAGTAGATCTGAAGGTAGTTCCCGCTCCCGTCCCGGTCCACGAATACGAAGGTGTCGTCCCCCGGCTCGTAGTAATACCAGACCTCGTAGGGGAAGCCCTCGACCTGGAACGGGGTCCTCTCGATTTCATCCGGCTGGCCGTAGGTGATGAACACCCTCCCCCGGTCCGTCCGCCATCCCTCCCTGAAGGCAGTGGCGAACTGGGCGCTGCCAAGGCAGTTTCTCTCGAACTCTTCCCTTCCCCCGGGCCGCGACTCCCAGTAGGAGTCGTAGTATCTGGCCCTCGCCTCGTCGTCCGTCAGATCGTCATAGAGATCCTGCTCCTCGGACGTGAGGAGCAACCTGAGCTGGGCGAGGAACCGCTCCCGCCCGTCGCCTCCGACCGGGAACAGCGGAATGGACGCCGTCTCCTCCGTCCGCGCTATCATGATCGGCTTCCTGATCGTCAGGGTGTCGGTTCCCGTGACGATCGAGAAGTCGAGATAGTGGAGGCCGGAGGTCCGCGCCGCACCGAGGTCCAGGCTGTCGAGGACGCCGGCGGCTTCCATGCCTTCCGGTATCTCGACNGCTCCCCAGGGCCTGGCGAAGAGCACCTCGTCCTGCGCCGAGACCAGCCGGCTCTGACGGGAAACCGTTCCCCCGCCATGGCCATAGATCTCCACGTACAGGTACGCCGTGCTCTCACCAGGGAGATCGAAGCGCCCGTCCGCGGCGGGGAAGACGATGAGCCCGCCCTTGCGGAGCGGGTTCTCGGACTCTTCCTGGGCCGGGATGACCGCGTTGGCGACCTCCAGATCGCTCAGACCCACAGGGATGGCCAGCTCGAGAGCCCTCTCGACCGCTCCGATGCGGCCGTTCGCCAGGTCGGTCACCGTCACGCACACCGTATGGTTGCCGGTCGAAGCCAGCAACATGGCGCCGTTGACGATGGATCTTCCCTCGGTGGCTTCCACCCTGGAGACCCACTGTCGCACGGCAAGCGTGTCGGCGGCGGGGCCCAGGAGGACGACATCCGTCTCGAACTCCACGAAGCCCTGGTCATCCCGTGAGAACTGGTCGATCGGCACGCTCTGGTAGACCTCGACGAGAACGGAATCACCCGCACCCAGCCGGAACACGGCCGTGTCGATGCTGAATCCGATATCGCCGCTGCTGACCGAGGCGAGGCCTGACGCCATCGCCATTGCCGGGGCGGCAACGAGCAGCGTGGCTGCAAGCCTAATGCTCATGCGCCCTCCTCACATCGTCCCATGAGGTCGTCATCTCGTACATGCCGTAGCCGTCGTCGTCGACGAAGACAACGGTGAGTGACGGCGAGAAGTAGGTCCAGATCTGATAAGGTATCGACCCGAGCTCGAAAGGCATGTCCTCCACGATGTCGGGCTCTCCCAGAAGCGCATAGACCCGCCCCATGTCGGTGGCGATGCCCTGAACCACCCCCGCCACGGTGAATCTGTCCATGATCAGGTCCAGCCTCGCAAGGTAGGACTGCATGTACTCGTTCGTCTCCGTGAGGGGGTTCGGGTCGCGCTCCTGCCAGAACTCGGACATCGCGGCAAATCTCTCGCTCTCGCTTCCTGCCTCGTCCAGGGCGTGCAGCTCGGAGGATGTGGCTATGGGCCTGATCAACATCCTCGTGACACCGGCGTCACGACCCCAGACATCCCAGTCGGACCTGACGTCCAGGCTGGAACCGGAAGCCGCCACGACAGCGTCCCCGAGAACGGCCGCGGCGAGCAGCTCGTAGCTGCCCGGCTCGAGGCCGCCCAGCGCTATGTCGGCGCTGTAGAGACCGTTCCCGTCGCCCGTCATCCACCCCTCGGATGCCACCACTCCGCTTTCACTGCGAAGGAGGTATGCAACTTCGATGCTGTCCGGATCGGTGTCGGCCAGCGTAGGCGGGAAAACCTGCCATCTGGCCGCCACCCTTCCGGAGATCCTGTTCGAAGGGCCGTCATCGAGAGACAACCCTCCTGCCGACCATGAATCGGGATTGAGCTGCGGGACCTCCACNGTGGATTCCGAGGTCCGCCTCCTGCCCGATTCAAGATCGCGGAGCACCACGATCAGCCTGTGGCTGCCCGGCTCGATGCCGGACAGTTCGAGGATCGAGTCGAAGGGAAGACTGCCCTTGTCCAGAGTGCCCCCGGCGCGCGAGTAGGCTCCGTCGTCCAGCGACGCGAGGATCTCGTAGGAGGCCGATTCGCGCCCGTCCTCTCGCACGAAGACGAAGTCATCCTCCTCGATGTGTGCGGTCACGAGAACCGTGCCGCCGTATTCGGGCCCCGCCGGAGTCACGCTCCAGGAGGTCGAGAACCCGATCATCGCGCTGAGGATCAAAGCCTGAGGCACCATTCAGCTCCCTCGACCGAGGGGAGGGGGACATCCCCCTCCCTCCGGGTTCGTTCTCTAGAAGGCGTAGCCTAGGCTAGCCCTGTGGACCATCTCCAGCCTGTTGAAATCACTGTACGCGTAGTCGAGGCTGAGAGTGTTGCCCCCGATGGGAATCCGGAATCCGGCGCCCGCCGTGAGGCCCTCTTCGTCGGTGTTCACGCGGTAGCCGCCGCGGATGGCGACGAGGCCGTTGAACCAGTACTCGGCTCCGATGCCGATCTGCTCGACGTTGTCATTGGGATGGATGCCGTCTACCTCGACGGTGAGGAAGTGCGGCCCGCGGTCGATGACGTCCATGGCCACGCCGATCTTGAACGTCATGGGAAGCGAATAGGCCATGTACGGCTTCAGCGAATCGGATCCGCTGAACCAGGTGGAATATTCGCCATCGGGAGTGAGCTCTCCGCCGAAGTGCTGGATCGCCATTCCGATCCTGAGCGTGCGGAAACCCGTGTTGTACAGGGTTCCGAGGTCGACCGAGACGCCCTGGGCAGCAACATCGTCCCACTCTTCACGGACGTACTTCAGGGTCACGCCTGTGCTGAAGCGGTCGGTCAGCATGCGGGCGAAGGTCAGCCCTGCAACCATGTCGCTGCAGGTGAAGGTCTCGCCGGTGCCTTCCGGGTGCTCGACAGTCGTCACGTCCATGTCGCCCGAGTTCAGCAGGCCGAACTGCAGGGCGAATGTGCCGATACCGGGGAATTCGCGAGTGGCGACACCCGCCTCGTAGCGGACATCCTCGAACCACTCCGTGTGAGTGAGCTGGACCTGCGTGCCGGGCACTCGCACCAGGCACGCGGGGTTCCACCATGCCGCGCTGGGATCGTCGGCGGTGGCTATGAAAGCCCCGCCCATCGCAGCGCCGCGGGTGCCCAGACCTATCTTCAGGAACTGGGCTCCAGCCGTTCCCACCTTGGCGAAGCCGGCTTCGGACACAGCCGGGAAGAGCAGGAGGACGGCAGCCGCGACGGTCAGGATTCTACCAGTCAGTTTCATTGGCTCCTCCTCCCTGTTCTACTTGATGACGGCGAATTTGCCGATCAGGGAGTCGTCCTCGGTCTCGATCCTGTAGAAGTAGAGCCCCGACACGATTTCCTGATCATTACGGCTGATGAGATCCCAGTACTCCGTGCCCTCGTCTCCCGTCCATCCGCGGTGCTCGAGGGTGATCACGTGGTCTCCGCCCAGCGTGTAGATGTAGATGTCGCACATCGCCGGCAGGTTGATGAACGCGATCTTGTCGAAGTAGGTCTGCTCCCACTCCGCTGATCCGCGGTAGGGATTGGGCACCACGGCGACCTGGTTCTTCCAGTCGGCGCTGGCGTCCCAGGACGGGATCACCGCGACCGGGGAACCCTGGATGGTCTGCTTGTAGTTGGATTTCGTGCTCTCGACACCGGTCTCGGCATCATATGCGCAGACGACGTAGTAGTAGGGGAAGCCGTTGGTCACGTCGCCGTCGTCATACGAATAGGTGCCGCCGCCCGGGATGTCGGCCACGAGCTGCCAGTTGGTGGTCTCGTATGTGGCGCGGTAGATCCTGTAGCCTCCGAACGGATCGTAGACTTCGGAGTTGGCGCCCCATTCGAGGTGGACATTGTGGTCCTGCGCCTCGTAGAAGAGGATGGGCGAGGGCGGGAGCTGGGGGACGCCCCAGCCGCCATCGCGGTAGTAGGCGTCGAGCAGGACATCGGAAGCCTGCCTGAGGCCGTCGAGCCCGCGGGAGACGACCCATGCCCCTATTACATGGAGGCTGTCTCCGTCAGCGAGATTGACAGGGGGCATGGTGATGAGGAACCTGTAGTCGAACACGGGGTAACCCTGCGCGAACGGGATGTCGTCCACGATCGGCCACGGTCCCGGGTTGGTGCACTCGAACGCCTCCGGGGCGTTGGGATTGCCCACCCAGCCGGCCAGGTAGGCCGGAGCGCTCGTGCGGCCGCTCAGATCGGGGTTCGCGCCCCACATGAAGTCGTACTTCTCGGCATCGGTACCCGGNTCGCTCGACCAGTTCCACCAGGAGTGGGACAGCGGGATCGGGATGCCGTTGACATCTCCCGGCCTCTCGATGGTCCCGTCGGCCTTCCTGATCCAGAAGTCGAGCATGCGCCAGCCGATGAAGCCGTTGCAGATGGGGACATTGTCGTACTCGCCCGAGTCGTCGTTCGAGGAACTCGTGCCGTCGCTGTCCCACATGTAGCTCATGTTGCGGGGCACCACGAGATAGGTGGTGTCGTTGGCCGAGACGGAGAACCAGGACGGGGGCATGCCCGTGGAGAACAGGATCATGCCCGTGCTGGGCTCGGTGGTGAACAGGGTGTCCCCGCCGAAGACCCTGGCCAGGATGGTGTAGTGATCGCTGATGCCGTTGCCGTCCACGTCGGCGTCGACGATGCCGTCACTGCCGAGGTAGTTGTAGTAGTAGTAGATGTTGTCGTCTTCGTCCTCGTAGGTGGCATCGGGGTTCTGCTGGTAGGTGAAGAAGTCGGCCTGGCTGGCCGGAGTGCCGTCGTCGAACAGGTACTCGAAGGTCGCGGCCGGATCGTTGCTCCAGATCGCGTGACCGTCGTAGTACACCATGTCGTCGAGGTTGCACTCGGTCACATCGCCGTCGGCGATGTCGCAGTCTCCGCGAGTGGCGCAGACGAAGGCGTCCAGAGGCACGCCGGGATTGCCGTGCGCGCTCTGGTGGGTGATCACCAGATTGTTGACGATGAACTCATTGTATCCCGGGGTTCCCCAGGAATAGTTCTCCTCGTAGACCAGCATGCCGTAGGGATCGGTGTTGTAGCTGGGCAGCCAGTCGTCATAGCCGTAGTGGGTCTCCTCGAGAGCGGTGGGTCCCGGGCTCAGNTTCTCGAGGGGGAANCCTTCACTGGCGTAGAGCTCCCAGTTGCCGTAATCGCTGCAGCTCGACCACTTGGCGGCGGAGTCGCCCCAGATGGTCACGGGGCCGTAGCAGGCGGACCAGTAGTCGCCGCCCCAGAGGTAGCTGTTGTCAGCGCCTCCCGGCCATTCGCACGAGGGGTACACCAGCCANGGGTCGCCGTACATTCCCAGGTTCAGGAATGCACTCCAAGTATTGCCCAGGTTGTGGAGAGTCCACACCAGAGGCGGCCTGGCATCGGTACTCTCGGGCGTCGGCACTTCGCGCAGCTCTGCTGCCGCAGCGTTGCCGGCGAGGATCGCCAGCGCGATTGCGGTGACCAGAAGGAGCCCGCGTCTGTAACTGGAGTTCCTCATACCCTCCTTCACCTCCAATTCATCCCTGGCAGCTCCCGGAGGGAGCCCCCACTGCGTGAGGGCGCCTCCGCGGATTGTGCGAAACGAACCACACTCTTCAAACAACCCATATCAGTCGGTGAGCTGGAAGCGGTACTGGAGCGTAGTCCAGACGCCCACAGCGCTTCCGTTGTTCTGCGCCGGCACCCAGCGCGTCCTGTGCGCTGCGGTGACGGCCGCGTCGTCGAGCGAGGCGACTCCGCTGGAGTTGTAGACCTGGACGTCACCCACCGTGCCGTCCGGCTTCACGAACACCCACAGCGTGACGGTACCCTCGACGCCGGCCTGGCGGGCCATGCTGGGATAATCGGGAGTTGGCTGGAACGTGCAGCTCGGGAAGACCTCGACGGGCATGAATCTGGGCGGACCCATATCCTCCCCGCTACCCACGTTCTCGATCGTCTGAGAGACGGTCTGCACGCTGGACAGGCCGATGGTATCGCCGCTCAGCGATATCGTCACATCCGCCTGGAGCTCCTGCATGACGTCGTCAGCCGCCTGCTGCATGTCCTCCTGCTGCTGCTGGACCTCCTCCTGCTGCTCCTGCACCGTGTCGTCGAAGGCGAGATCGGCTTCCACGGCCTGCATCTCGTTATCACTCGTCTTCGTGGAGATGCTCCCCATCTCACTGGGCGGGATCAGCTCGAAAAGGACGATCACGGCAACCAGGGCACTCACCATTCCCCAGTCGTACCAGAGGGTAGAGCTCTCCTTGAGCAGTGTATTTGCGTGTGAACTCATCTCATCCCCCCAGTCACCCTACAGCTCGTCAGCGTTGAACATCACGCTGTAGAGCTCTTCGTACCTCATGGAGTTGAAGAGCTCCACCATCGTCCTCATCGGGACCCTCTGGTCGACATTGAGGATGATCGCGTCAACGCTCTTGTTCTGCTCGCGCCAGAGCTTCTCGCTGAGCAGGCGGAGCTGCTCGGGAACATCCGACACGGGGACGTCGAAGTCCCCGATCCTGGCTACCACTTCGCTCTGATCGTCGCCCGGCTCCATCTGCTTGATCCACACCCGCAGGGTCATGGACTGCCTCCCGGGATCGCTCATGATCTCGGGGTGCGCCTGCGGGAACCGTATGCTCAGGCCTCCCTCCTCCTTGAACAGCGTGGTGCTCATGAAGAAGATCAGCATGATGAACATCAGATCGGCCGTGCTGGCGGTAGGTATCTTGTTGCTGGGGGAGGTTCTGCGCTTCACGATCATACCGCGCCACCCCCCGTCCTCTCCTGGATCGTGATCCCTGTGCGGCTGACGCCGTTGCGGCGCAACACGTCGATCGCCTGGATCATCCCGTCGTAATCGCAGTCGGGGAAGAACTTGAGGATGACGACGAGCTCGCTCTCCCTGACCACCGAGGCAATGACCCCGCTCACGGGGTCCGAAAGCACCAGCGTGTCACCGAAAGCCACCTGACCGAAGATCGGGTCTTCGTCCATGCTGATCTCGGATCCGAGCAGCGCCCTCATTATCCCGGGATGGACCATGGGCACGATGTTCTCGCCCTGGATGGCCCTCTCGAGGGAGCTGTAGGTCCCGGCCTGCAGGCTGCGGGAAGACTCGAGATTGGTCAGAAGCCTCGTCCTCGCTGCGGACAGGGGCTCGGCCCTGTCCTCCGCGAGCGAGCGGATGCCTGCCATGAGAGTCGTGTCCTGGAGGCTCACGTCCTCTCCGGCGCGGGCTCTCTGCAGCGGTCCACCGGCAGGCGCCTGGTCGATCAGGGCAACGAACTCGTTCTGACCCCACTGCTTCACGGTCATGACAAGCCTGTTGCTCTCGTCGACCACGACCTCCTGGGTCTGCTGGTCAGCCCGCTTCGGCAGGCGATAAGAGATGCCCTTCTGCACTTCGAAGGTCGTCGTGACCAGGAAGAAGATCATCAGAAGGAACCCTATATCAGCCATTGAAGCTTCCGGGATCTCCGCATTGGCGCCTGACTTTTTGATCAACCGCATGCGAACTCCTTACAGCTTCTTCAGGTGCTCCATGTCCGTGATCGTATCGATCAGGAAGCCCGAAGCCTCCTCCATCTCGATCACGAACCGTGCGATCTGCGCGAGGAACCAGTTGTAGCAGACCTGCACAGGGATTGCGATCATGAGACCGGCAGCGGTCGTGATCAGGGCTTCCTGGATACCGCTGGCAACCAGGCTCGCCTCGACGTTCTTCGCGGCGGCGATGGCGCCGAACGCGTTGATCATGCCCGAGACGGTTCCGAGGAAGCCGAGCATCGGCGCGATGCTGACCACGGAAGCGAGGACGATGAGGCCGCGCTCGAGGAAGTTCACCTCGACGCCTGCCGCGGTCTCGATGCCGTTGGATACGGACTCGATGCCCTTCTCGCGCCTGAGCAGTCCCGCCCTCATGATGGAGGCGACGGGGCCGCGGGTGCGCTCGCAGAGATCCTCGGCGCCCTTGGCGTCACCCTTGCGGATGTAGCCGCCGATCTGCTCGAGGAATGTGCCCGTGTCGATACGGCACTTGCCGAGCGTGATGAAGCGCTCGATGCTGAACGCGATACCGAGGATCGCGGAGAGGAGAAGAGGCCACATGAAGATACCGCCGGCGATGAACAGGTCCTTCAGGTCCATCGAGGCGTTCTGCGGACGCTCTACATCCTCGCCTTCCGGGGTCGCGGTGGCCCCGGCTACGGGTTCCGTGGCGGCGCTGTCCGCCACCGGGACGGCTGCAGCGGTATCCACAGGCTGAGCTGCGGTGGTGTCGGGAGCGGGAACAGGAGCGGGAGTGCCTGTCTGTCCCCATGCAACAGCAGCCAGGAGAAGTGCTGCCATCAGGATGTTACGCATGAAATGCCACTCCTTGTAAGTCCGAGCCCGGGCGGCCCCGCCCATCCATGGACGGAGCCGCCACCGGGGCTTCTTCAGTCTGCCTTCGCTACCACTCCAGGTTTATGCCGAAGCGGATCGTCCGCGGACTGGAGTACACATACGGATTGCCTGTGGAACCCTTCGGATCGTGATCGGGACGGCCGTCGCCGTCCTGGTCCGCGTCATACCAGGAGGCACTCGATATTGTATTGATGTTCTTGCGGTTGAACAGGTTGAGAACCCAGCAGTACACATCGAGCGTCACTGGTCCGGCCCAGATCGTCCGATCGACCTTCAGGTCGGTGCTCATCGTCCACGGATAACGGCGGCCGTTGATCTCGGGGGACGCCGTTCCCTGGCTGTCCTGGGTGTAGGGGAAGCCCGAGCCCCAGCTCCACTGCAGAGCTGCGCCGAAGCCCTCGAGAATCGGGAACGATCCGATCCTCGGACCCTCGCCCTGAGGAATGCGGAAGTCGACGTTCACGTTGGCCGAGTGCCTCTGATCCCAGTCGAGGTAGGACTCGCGCTTGGGGATGACCCAGCCCGCCCACAGGTAGCTGTAGTTCTGGGTGGCGCCCGAGGACTTGCCCTTCGCGACCTGGTAGCTGTAGTTGGCGGAGAAGGACCAGAAGCCGCTCGGACGGCGCATCAGGGAGATCTCGGCGCCGCGGACGCTTCCGTAGTCGCCATTGATGTAGCGATCGTAGAAGTCGACTGCGGAGTAGAAGTTGCGCTCGGTGTCGACCAGGCCGGTGATGTCCTTGTAGAAGCCGGTGAGGTCGACCAGGGTTATGTCGTCGAACTGGTGCTTCACACCGACCTCGTAGGAGATGGTCTGCTCGGGGTCGAGGTCGACGTTCCCGATGAGCGGGAAGGCGCCCGACAGGTCATAGGAGGAGCCGTAGAAGAGCCTGTCGAACACCGGGGTCTGGAAGTAGTGGCCATAGGTGAAGTGGAGCACGTCGCGCTCGGTGATGGGGTGGGAGAAGCCGACGCGGGGGCTCAGGTGGTACTTCATCGGAACTTCGATCGGGTTGATGATGTGGTCGGGATCGTCAGGCGTGGTGCCCGGGGTCACCGGGTTGGAGGGATCGCTCGGGTACGCGTCGAAGTTCGGATCGAAGTAGTCGAACCTCAGGCCCGCGTTCACGATCATCCCGCGGTACTCCATCTTGTCCTGGACGTAGACGGCGCCCGAGTTCGGGAACGCGTGGTAGCGGTTCAGGTAGATGTTGCCGCCCGAGGCGGTGTCCACGCTGTAGTCGAAGACATCGAAGTAGTTGCCCTCGAAGCCGGTCTTGAGCTGGTGCTGCGTGGTGACCTGGCTCGTGAGGTCGAACCTGACGGACGAGGTGGTGCTGCGCGTGTCGTTCCATGCGTAGCGGCTCGCGCCGTCGCGGGCGAAGCCGTCCGTGTCGGTCGTCCTCGAGGGAGTGTAGTCGAGCCAGTCCTCCTCGGTGTAGCCCTCGCCCAGCCAGCCGCCCTGCGGGTCGCGGATCTTGTACTGGAAGCGGGTCATGTACTGGCTGACCTTGAATTCCATGAAGGTGGCGTCGCTGAGGGTCTGGGTGAGGCCCATCCCCATGGTGTACTGGGTCCAGAACCTCGTGGGCAGGATGTAGCGGACATCGGTGCCCGGAGCGAGGGTGTCACCGGATTCGGCGTCGATATAGGGGGTCTCGCAGCGGCTGTAGGACCAGTCGGAGAGGCCGGCCGTGCGATCCAGGTAGTAGCCGGTCAGGCTGATCTTCGTCCTGGGATTGGGACGGATGGTCAGCTTGACGTTGCCCGACGCCTGGGTCTGCCAGTTGTTGAATGCGTACTGGTAGCGGTTGTCCTCGCCACCACCGATCTCCAGGTATTCGCCGCCCGCGAAGATGCGGACCTCTCCCGGAACGTGCACGCCGATGGCCGGGAGGAGGAAGTTCGTGATGGGCTCGGGACCGCCGATGGCGACCTCGGAGTTGATGCGGGCCTCGGTGAACGGACCTGCATCGTTCCTGTTGTCCTGCCACTGGTAGTCGTCGGCGAGGCCGAGTGCCTGGAAATCATTGGCCATGAAGTCGATGGAACCGCTGTAACGGGTTCCGCCCTCGCGGGTGATGATGTTCACCACGCCGGACTGGGCGTTGCCGTACTCGGCGCCGAAGCCGCCCGTGAGAACCGAGGTCTCGGCCACGGAGGACATCGGGATGTTGCTGTTGAACGTGTTGGAGGTCGGGTCGATCTGGGCGACGCCGTCGACCAGATAGACCGTCTCACCGGTGCGGCCGCCGCGCATGTGCAGGCCGCCGCGGTCGGTCGAGCCCGCCTGGCGGTTGATGACGTCCTGGATGCCGGCGACCGGCATGGTCCTGATCTCGTCACGGCTGACGATGCGGACCGAGGACGTCACGTCGCGCTCGATCATGGCGCGCTGGTCGGTGACCACGATGACGGTCTGGCCGACGGCCTCGGGATCGAGCCGGAAGTCCATCCTGGTGGTCATGTCGGCCACGACCTGGACTCCCTGCGCCTCCTTGGTGGCCATGCCCACCATGCGGGCCTGGAGATTGTAGGTGCCCGGTTCGAGGTTGATGATGAAGTACTCGCCATTGGCGTCGGTCATCGCACCGTAGGACGTGCCCACGATGAGGACCGCAGCGCCAACCAACGGGCTGCCGCTCGAGTCGGAGACCCGACCGGCAATCTTGCCGGTGGTTCCTGCGGTTGCGCCTAGCGCAAAGCACAGGACCAGAGCGAGAGAGATCGCCGTTGCCCTTCTAAGCACCGCTGACGCTCCTTTCTCTTCTCTGGAGGTCCATTACCAAGTTCCTTCCTCCCCGGTATCGGCCACCTCCTTGACGGCCCGGGGAGCGTAACACTTTACCTACTAAGTCGTTACTGCACACCACTCCTGCCCGTCATCCGACGGGTGTTCATTCCGGTCGGGAACCTTTTCCCGATTCGAGAATAGGGAGCCCTTCCGCCCCTGTCAAGCGCGTTGGGGCGCATACCTGTCACCCGGTGAGGCCCCGGAAAATCGGTATCGTCGGAAGCCATTCGAACAGGAGGAACTGCACCTGTCCGATCAGCAGGCTTATGCGGGCCATGACGGTGTAGCCGAAGCTGGCCCCGAAGGCCACCATCAGCACCGTTATACCGGTGTTGGCAGCGCCTCCGATGACTCCCCTGTGAGGCTTGGAGAAGAAGAAGTACACGAGTCCGCAGACCACGCCTACGACGAGGATCAGGTTGGACAGGAACTGCCCCGTGCCCGCCCCCGTCAGGGCGATGATCGTGCCCTCGACCTGGCTCAGGCAGTTAGTCCTGAAGGTCGTCACCAGCGAGAGGCCCGCACCCGTGCCGACGATCATCGCCAGCGAGATCCTGGAGAGGCCTGCGCCCTTGGGCACCAGCCTGGCGAGCATGAACAGGCCGAGCACTGCGGGGATGATCATCATCATGTCGGGAGCGGCGTCGCCCGTCCCCACGAGCCTGTCCCACAGGTTGGGTATGAGCACGTTGTAGATGTTGTAGATCACCCAGTAGCCCGCGCTCATGCCGACGAACAGGTGCTCCGTGAACTTGTAGAACGGATTGTCGCGATAGAGGAAACTGTACAGCGCGAGGGTGAGAAGGGCTCCCAGCCAGATGCCGACTATCTCCATGGTCATTTCGCGCCTCCCTTCCTCTTGCTGCGTCCCGCTATGAAGGCGACATTCCCTATCACGATGAAGCCCATGATGACAAGGTGGGATATCGACTGCGCAGCCATCCCCGGCGTGGCGAGCCCGCCCGGGGCTCCCGGTATCCTCTCGCGGAGGATCGTCTCGTAGTCGGCCGCGCCGCGGAGCCCGCCCAGCAGGCCCACGAGCTGACCCGTGCCCAGGTACGTGTAGAACTCGGGGGCGCTGACGGCGGTGCATCCGCCGCCCACCGGGACGCCGTAGGTGTCCTTCGCCATCATGACCCAGGAATGTATGCCGGGGTCCCCCGCCGAGAGGGAGATGGCCAGATCGACGTCCCCGAGGCGCCTCACATTGCGCATGAGGGGTATCGAGTCATAGGGGACGCCGTCGCGGTCCTGGGGATAGACGGCCTCGATCGAGCTGCCCATCCTGAGCAGCGAGACTCCTGCGCCCACCGTATAGCCGAGGTTCACCCAGTCCTCGTACTGCTCGGCTCCCAGGCTGTCGGCGGCCTGCGCCATGGCCTGCTGGCCCAGGCTCGCGCCCTGGGGCCACATGGCCATGCCGATCACCCTGACGCCGTGCCCGAACAGGTGGCGGGTCAGGGCGACGGCCATGGGCTGGAGCTCTGCCTTCGTCGAGGGGTCGTAGTCGAAGCTGATGATCACCGTGGAGCCCGGGGGGAGCGTGTCGATCGCCATGTAGAGGTCCATGCTGGGTCCGCTGCCGATGGGGATCGGGAAGTCCAGCTTGAGGGCGAGGGGTACGATCACGGAAGCGGCCATCAGGATGTAGATAACCCTCCTGTCGACCTTGTCCAGCCTTTCCAGCAGCCGGCCCATCAGTCGGAACCTCCCAGGTAGCTTCTCTCGATCCCGAAGATCATCCTGAGCGATGTGGCCACCACTCCGAGCGATGCCCCGATCATCACGGCCCTCTGCCCCGCCATGTTGGGCACCTGCATTATCCACTCCGCTATCTCGTTGACGAGATTGGGATGGGAGCTCGCAGCAGCGCCCGGGATGAGCCTCCATATCACGTCGCCGATGGGCACCCGGCCGAGCATGACGATGAAGGCTGAGACGAGCAGCAGGGTCGCGCGCCAGTTGGACGAGCGGAACGCCCTGAACGCGGCTGAGGCCACGAAGAAGGCCAGCAGGCTGAACATTGTGGCGCCCATCGGAACGACCATGGTCTGGAACATCCAGTCGAACGGCTTTCCGTCAGCAACCCCCCAGCCGAAGCCGGCCGCCATCATGACGAGGAAGCCGCCGATGACGACGGGGCTGTACTGCCAGTTCTTTTGGCGGAACCTGATCCTCGCGGAGTGCACCTGGAGCAGGTTCACGGCCCCGAGGAAGATCGCGGCGGAGGCCACGATCATGTACCAGTCGGTGAGCCTCTCGCCCAGGGTCGAGAAGGGCCTGTGCGGCACGAAGAACTGAAGGATGATGATCATCCCGCAGATGAAGGTCATGAACAGGGGGACGAACAGCCTCATGGCCGCATCACCTCAATCGACATGCGTCAGGAGACGCAGGAAGTCGGCGGCTTTCGCGGCCGGGGGCCAGGCCGTGCCCAGAGTGGCTGCGGCGACTCCGAGCAGGATCAGGATCATGATGACGAGCTTTGCGGCATCCTGCCCCTTCAGGCTCCCCAGCAGCTTGGGCTCGTGGGAGAGGTAGGCGCTGGCTGCGAAAAGCTCCTCGCCGATGAGCGTATAGTCGCAGGCGGCGATGAAGAACGGGAGCTGACTCACCATGGCCGTACCTGCTATCTGTATGGCTCCTACGCTTTTCCCGGTTTCGGCAAGGATCAGGCTCTCCGCGTAGAAGGTGCCCAGCAGGAAGATTGCCGCAGGGCGCTGCTGACCATTATGCCGTCCACGCCTGCTGCATATCCGAACTGGTCGTCGGTCAGGTAGTTGATGTTCTCGCGGCGGTACGCGTCCGGCCTTCCCGCGGCCAGGTAGGCTTCCTTGACGACCTCCTGGGCGACGCTCATCACGACGCTCCTGGTGTTCGGCACCAGGAGGTTGGCACCGTACTCGGCGGTCTTGGAGGCCACCCGTCCCAGGATGACCATGCTCGCGATGGTCTGGATGTCGTCCATGTCCATGATGCCGGGGATGTACAGGATGGGCCGGCCCATCTCGGTGGCCCTGCCGACTGCATCATCGACCGCCGAGATGCCGGCGATCTCGCGCACGTAGAGCTTGTGGCCGCGCTTCGCCCTCTCGATGTAGGCCAGGATGACCAGCGTGAGGATGGTCAGGAGGATGAACATCCCGAGCCTGCCCATGTGGAACCAGGAGGCAGCAGGCACGACCGATGCCGATCCGGCCGGCGCACCTGCGACTCCACCGGCCCAGGGCACGAGGGTGTAGGTGTATTCGACGCCGTCCCGGAGTCCCTCGTCAGCCCATGACCCGGCGGCGGGGAGTATCCAGCCGGCTTCCTCGGGCTCGGCCCCGGCGGCACTCCTCAGCACCTGTACCGAATCGGCGGGG
>JGI20214J51088_10001578_pt1 | contig 15539 bp, 13 predicted proteins | sample WetSurMetagenome_FD_51088 | JGI IMG/M metagenome (IMG submission 51088) | reverse complement strand
TTATTAAGGCATTTGTGAAATAAATGTTTTATGGAACCCCTCCGGGGTTCATATTATTACCCGAATATTCGTCTATAATTGGTGGAACACCTCCGGTGTTCTGCTGTTGTCGATAACCCCGGAGAGGTTACACCAATATTATCATGAAATCAACCTATAACCTCAGCTAACCCCGGAGGGGTTACACCAATTGTAGCCCGGCAATATTCCATGAATTCATTTAACCCCGGAGGGGTTACATCAATAATTTTAACAATACCTATAATTTTAATATATTGTAACCTCAGTTTCAACCAATATTATTAATCCCCATGAAACGAAGCGCCATCCTAATCTGCAGCATAATTTTATCAGGCCTCCGGCTTCTATCCGCTCAATCATTCATAACTCCTGATGATTTCCTGATTAACGGCTATTCAAGGAAGATCTCGGGTCTCGACTACGATTATCAATCCTGCATCCCCGGACAAAGAGAGAGCATGCTCCTGCGTGCCCTTAACGGAAAGGATTTTATCGAATGGGAAACAGATCCCGCCGTTAAAAACAGCGGTAAAAAATACGCTGCCTTCATCTGGGTTGCCGCGCTTGGCTCGAGCCCGGGACGAGCCCGGATGGATCTTTCAGTAAATGGCTCTGAAAATTATTCGTTTTATACCGATGGTCAACCGACCTGGGAAGTCAACAATGCAGGCGGATCATCCTTAAGTTTTCATTCAATCATGGTTGATCAGAACGGTGATCATCACGGATATATGATCCTCAGGATGCCATTCGATAAAGTCACCTCCGGAAAATCCCTGACAATAAGAGTGACAGGCAGTAAGGCTAACCTGACCTCCTGGTATATGACATTTAAAAAACCGATCAGGACAGGAGTTTCCATGCGTTCATTCCCTGCGATTTTTAAAAAGGGGAATACCCCACTTCAGCTTGTTGAAACTGCAGTCTTCTACTTTGGGCAGGAATCCGAAGCCAGAATATATGCCGACGGAAACCTGCTTGAAACAACGCGTCTGAAATTCGGATATAACGCTTTAAATCTTGGTCTGCCGCCAGTTACAAAACAAACTACAATTAAAATGAAAGTTGTTGTCGGGGATTTTTCGACGAGCAACAATGTAACCCTTGACCCTGTCAGAAAATGGAAAATAAAATTCATCCAGCATACCCATACGGACATTGGTTATACCCGTTCACAAAACGAAATCCTTGCAGAGCATCTGAGATATATTGATTACGCACTTGATTATTGTGATGCTACTGATAACTATCCTGAGAATGCGAAGTTTCGCTGGACATGTGAAGCGTCATGGCCTGTGGATGAGTATCTTAAGTGCCGACCTGCAGGCCAGATCGAACGTCTGATTAAAAGGATCAGGGAAGGAAGAATTGAAGTCACAGGAATGTATTTCAACTTCGATGAGATTCCTGACGAGAAAATCCTTGCAGCGTCACTTGCTGCAGCAGGAAGAATCAGGGAAAAAGGGATCCCGGTTACACTAGCCATGCAGGATGACGTTAATGGGATTGGCTGGTGCCTAAATGACTATTTCAACCAGATGGGTGTAAAATACCTTAACATGGGTACGCATGGCCATCGCGCCCTGATATGTTTTGACAAGCCTACAATGTTCTGGTGGGAATCTCCTTCAGGAAAACGGTTACTGACCTTCAGGGCTGAGCATTATATGACAGGTAACACAGTTCTTGAAATGCAGTCGGGCGATATTGACAGGTTCAGGAATAATCTCATGAATTACCTGCTTTCACTCGATACAAAAAAATACCCTTATGATGAAATGGCTATTCAGCATTCGGGGTATCTCACCGATAATTCTCCTCCATCGACCATTGCGAGTGATCTGATAAAGAAATGGAATGATTTGTTTTTATGGCCACAGCTCTCAACATCAACTGCCGAAGCCTTTTTCAGTGATCTGGAAAGAGATCATGGAAAGGAATTCCCTGTGATCAGAGGTGCATGGCCCGACTGGTGGACCGACGGCTTCGGAGCATCTGCACGCGAAACGGCAACTACACGTGCAGCTTCTGCTTCTCTGATTTCAAATGAAGCCGGACTTGTAATGGCATCCATACAAGGAGTTAAACTGCCTGATGAGATAAACAAAAGCATAAACCTGACAGATAATGCATTACTGTTTTATACAGAACACACATTAGGGTATTCAGAAAGTGTAAGGGAACCTCTCAGCCAACCCACGATGGAGCAGCGTGCGCTTAAGGAATCATACGCCTGGGAGGCAAACCGAAGGGCTGCTTCTATCGGTGAAGAAGCTATGGGGCTACTGCAAAGCAAATTCAGCAGGGAACCTGAACCTTCACTTATCGTTTTCAACACACTCAACTGGAAAAGATCAGGGCTTGCATCTGTTTATATTGACCATCAGATTGTACCAAGGGGAAAGATCGCCGGAATATTTGATAATGAAGGGAACCGGCTGCAGGTACAGGCTGTTCTCCATAGATCTGATGTTACAGAATGGGCGATATGGCTGAAGAATATCCCGGCTTTCGGATATAAAAAGTATATAATAAAAGCCCTGGACGAACCAAAGCAACCGGTTGAACTGCCGGAAGAAGTGATCCTGGATAACAAATGGTACAGAATAGTGACAGATCCGTTAAAAGGGACAATCGTTTCATGGTTCGACAAGGAACTTTCAATAGAACTGATCGATCGGAGAAGCAGCTATAAGATGGGGGAATTCATTCTTGAACAACTGGGGAACAGGTCGCAGATGGAAAGCAGAAAACTTGATGATTTTAAACGTTCCCCCCTCGATACTGTCTGGTATGATTCCTCAGACAAAGGAGAAATATGGAATAGTATAAGATTTTATGGCGAATCGGCAACCTCCGAAAAGCCTAAAGGCTTTATGTTCGAGATACGACTCTTCAATACTGAAAAACGGCTGGATCTTGCGTGTTCAATAATCAAGAAAACCATTACAGCTCCTGAAAGCTTCTACATCGCATTCCCTGTTTATATTGAAGGAGGAAAGCACTTTACCGAAGTTCAGGGAGGTGTTATAGAGACCGGGAAGGACCAGATAAAAGGCTCTTCAAACGACTGGTATACCGTTCAGAATTTCACTTCAGTGAGAAATGAAAAAACACAACTCGTTGTCGGCTCGCCTGAGATGCCATTGATGCAGTTTGGCGCAATCAATACCGGAAGATATGTTGCAGGAGCATTGCCACAGAGCACTAATCTTTTTTCATGGCCTATGAACAACTATTGGGTTACCAACTTCAACGCCGATCAGCGCGGAGGTCATTCCTGGACATACTACCTGACAACATCATCTGATGTTTCTAATGGTTTCGCAACAAGGTTTGGCTGGGGATGCCGCATTCCTTTCCTGACAAGGATAATGCCCGGATCAGGCACGGGTGATGGCAAACGGGCAGGATCGTTTATAACAGGATGGCCCGGTAATATCCTGCTTATTAGTGCAGAACCGGATGAAGGAGGAAGATCCTTTACAGTGCATTTGCGTGAAACCGAAGGCTTGGAAACATCTCTTAACCTTACATCAGGCATAGACGAAAAGTCACTGAAGACCGAAGAAGTCGATGCTACCGGCAAACCGGTCGTGAATCCGTCCTTGAAAATCAGACCTCTTGAATCGAAGTTCTACAGGATAACTTTCTGACTAATAATTCTGAATAATAAAATATATGCTTAAATATCAGACTATTAACAACCATGTCATATCTGAACTAACAAACGAAGGACTAGTTATTTCAGAAGTCTCTGATGCCCTCGATCTTTTAGGCGATGCCGGAGTTAATAATTCCAACAGGTTAATTATCAGGGAATCAAATCTTAATCCTGATTTCTTCAAGTTGTATACCGGCCTTGCAGGAGAAATTCTCCAGAAGTTTTCTACCTACGATTTTAAACTCGCGGTAGTTGGAGATTTCTCAAAATTCAACAGTAAAAATCTACAGGATTTTATCCGTGAAAGCAACAGAGGTAATCGGATCTTTTTCGTAAGCAGTTATGAAGAGGCGGTCGGGATGCTGACAAAGAAATAGAGATTTGCTAACTTTGTGCGTCAAACAGCAAACAATGTCATGAAAAAGGTTCACCTGAAAAAGCGCTATAAATTTCTGATTGCATTTCTTCTGTTGATTTGCATTTTACTCTTTGCAGCTCCCAGGGTTGCACGATGGTATATCGTTAAGCACAGTCAGGAACTTATTGGACGTAAACTCGAAGTACAGAAGATCAGGATAAATTACTTCACAGGAACCCTCCGAATTTATGGAGCTAAATTGTTTGAGTCCGATCAGAAATCTGTTTTTGTCAGCTTTAAGCTTTTTAAAGTCCATCTTGCGTACCTTCCGTTATTCAGGAATGAAATATTCATCAAAGACATTTCGCTCGATGATGCTTTTGCTGAAGTGCTCCAGGATAATGCCAGATTCAATTTTTCCGATCTTAATAAGGCTGATTCATCAGTCAGTATAAAGGATACTGTTCCTTCAAAACCAATGAAGTATATCATCAATAATATTAAGATCAACAGAGGATATGTTAAATATACTGACATTGTTCTAAACCATACAATAGCCCTTGACAGGCTTGATCTGCTAATTCCCGGATTTACCTGGAACAGTGATTCGACAAACCTTGATGTGAATTTCAGATTTGTCGATGGTGGTGGCTTTTACTCCAGCCTTTCGCTNAACCAGGCTGACAGTACATATTCGGTAAATCTGAAACTCGACAGCCTAAATCTTAACATAATTGAGCCTTATGTTAAGAGCAATTTCAGAATCTCGTCAATGCGAGGATATCTTTCTAATGATATTAAGATCAGGGGTAATATGAGAAGTGTCATGCAGCTGGCAGTTTCTGGAATAAATCATGTTTTTGATTTCAGCATGACAGATACTCTGAGCAGAAAGATCCTGTCCTTTAAGGACGCAACCGTAGAAATAAATTCTATTCAGCCTGATAAGAACATAGTGAATCTGAAGTCTGTGACCCTGACCGATCCTTTTGTGTTTGTTGAAATGATCGATTCCACTAATAACTGGCTGACACTAATGAAACCGTCTGTAAGTCAGGCCCCTGACACTGTCAGACAAAAATCTGATTCAACTTCCGTAACGTCTTCAGGATCATATACTTTTTCGAAATTTGCAATATCAGGAGGTAAGATTCTCTATTCTGATAAAACACTCCGATATCCTTTCGAATATACTCTCGATAATGTTAAACTGGAAAGCACACCTGTTAATGGCAATCCCGAAAAGCTTGCTTTCAAGATCGGTGCCGGCCTTAACGGAACAGGAACCNTCGAAATGAAACTCGTAATGAATCCTGTGAAATATGATGACATGGACCTCGCGGTATCGGTAGGNCAGTTCCGCATGAAAGATGTTGACGCTTATTTCAGGCATTATTTCGGGTTTCCGGTTACAGGCGGTATAATGAACTTTAAAACAGATAATAAAATACGGCCTGAATCACTCATCAGTGACAACAGTCTGTATTTCAGAAAATTCACTCTGGCAAAATCGTTGAAAACCAAGGTTGAGTATCATGTGCCGCTACGGCTGGCCCTGGGTATTCTATCAGATAAGGATGGCATAATCGACCTTAAAGCTCCGGTAGAATCAAAAGGCAAAGATGTGAAAGTCAAGTATCTTGGAAAGATTATCTTAAAGATCATTGGCAATCTGTTTGTTAAAGCCGCAGTATCTCCGTTTAACCTCTTTTCATCATCCTATAATGTTGATCCGGCTTCTCTTCACGATATAAGGCTCAATTTGCTGGAACCGGCACCCGATGAAAAAAACCTTAAATCAGTCGATATCATTACAGATATTCTCAGNAAAAAACCTGCAATAAATATTGATTTTTTCTACTGTTCGGATCATAATAAAGCTGTTGATTCGCTAGCTTATCTTCTTACAATGGATGAATACCTGAAGAGCAATAATAAGAGCGGGAGTGACAATAACAGTATTCCCGACAGTTTACTGATCGGATTTCTTCATACCCGGTTATCAGCAGAAGTAATAAAGATAGATTCAGGGATCAGGGGCCTATGCAGAAATTATATTGGCACACGACAGGTTGAAGCTAAACTCGACTCTTTGAAATCGCTTCAGATAAATTTCATTTCAAACTATCTGAGTCATGATAAAGGAATCCCTTCAGACCGCTTCCGCATTATCCCTGTAGCTCCCGATACAATAAAGCCTTCAGGCAATTATCCTTCATTCAGAACTTACTTTACTGAAGGCGGAGAGAATCAGTAATAAAATCAGGTTACAGGTCGTACTGGTTATTTATATTTTTCGTCCTTTTGCTTCAGAACAAGGAATCCTTCTGGCATTGCTGATTCAACAGTGATCTCCTTTCCTGTTACCGGATGGGGAAACCGGAGAGAGCAGGCATGCAGTCTGACACGGCGAACAAATTCAGCCGATGCGCCATACTTACGGTCACCAACGATCGGGCAGCCGATATCTGACAGGTGTACTCTGATCTGATTCTTACGCCCTGTTTCGGTGTGAATATCAAGAAGAGTATGGTTTTCGAGTTTCTTTATAGTTTTGTAGTGGGTGATCGCCAGTTTGGCGTCGGGTCTTTCCTTTACTGAACGCATTTTCATGGCATTATCCTCGATCAGCCAGCTCTTTATTGTTCCCTCAGGCGTTTCCGGGGTGCCTTCGACAAATGCAAAGTAATGTTTTTCAGTTTCTTCCCATTTGTCCTTAATAATATCCATCGCACTTTCAGATTTAGCCAGCAAAAGAACGCCTGATACTTCCTTATCGAGCCGGTGAACAACATAAGTTCTCACAATTCCTTTGCTCATGTGCTTCAAAAATTCTGAAACCACAAACTGAATATTAGTGCTTCCGTCAATACTGGAAGTCGCAATGCCTGCCGGCTTATCAATTACAATAACTTCCTTGTCCTCATATAATACGGGGAAAGGAAGGCTGGCTTTCGTTGCAATGCCCGGCTTCTTTCCAAACTCAACACTATCGCCTGGTTTCAGGGGATAGGAATGTAAGGTTACGGGCTTATTGTTAACTATTACCGCACCGCTTTGCAATAACTTTTTTACCCTTGTTCTCGGAGAATCGGGATGTTGCTCAATTAAAAATTCCAGCAGAGTCTGCGATTTGTTTATAGTTATTTTCAAGCAGTTACTTGTTGATTAATTAAAGCCCGAATATATAAAAATTGAGTTTCTTAATAAAGAAGATTTGCAAAGGTACCTATTAACTCTTTATAAAATCCTTTGTTTACCTTTGAGACTAAATAAATTAGACTATGAAAATAAATGTAATAATAACAGGTGCTACCGGAATGGTTGGAGAAGGAGTTCTTATGGAATCCCTGCTTCATCCCGATGTTGAGAAGGTACTGGTCATAAACAGAAAGCCTTGCGGGATTACCCATCCGAAACTTACTGAAATAATACACAAAGACTTTTTCAATATCTCCCCTATTGCCGACCGGTTAAAAGGATATAACGCATGCTTTTTCTGTCTTGGAGTATCATCGGTTGGTATGAAGGAAGAATTGTATTACTCTCTTACCTACACGCTTACAATGCATATTGCAGAGATCCTGTCACAGCAAAATACGGATATGACTTTCTGCTATATTTCTGGTGCAGCCACCGACAGTACTGAAAAGGGGAGGATCAACTGGGCAAGGGTCAAAGGAAAAACAGAAAACGACCTGATGAAACTTTCGTTTAAAAAGGCATATGCTTTCAGACCGGGTTTTCTTGAGCCCTCAAAGGATGCAAAGAACATAAAACCTGTATTCAAAGTATTGCTTGTGCTGCTACCATTGGTTAAATTACTAGCACCAAATACAGTTACAACACTGAAGGAACTGGGACTTGCAATGATAAAATCTGCTTTGACCGGCTATGAAAAACAAATACTTGAAGTATCTGATATTAAGGCTCTTGCAAAAAGAGAATAAATCTTTTAAAATTTCCCTTACACAACAGGCATCTTAAAGACATACCCATTTTAAAAAATAATTTACTATACTTATAAAAAATATTATCATGAATACTCAGGATTCAACATCAAAACCTACTTTCTGGTCAGGCGCTGTCCGGTCAACAAAGAAAATCTTTAAATGGGTCATTATCCTTTTGATAATCTTTGGCTTCACCGTTGTCTATTGGAAATATTTCTATACTTACAGTGAAGGTTACCGCGCCGGTTTATTACAGAAATTTTCCAATAAAGGTGCCATGTTCAAAACCTATGAAGGAGAGATGATATTAAGCAGTGTATCGAGCAACAATAATGTGGCTATAGCATCAGAAAAATTCCTGTTTACAGTAACGAATAAGTCATTAGTCAGGCAATTCGACACATTGCAGGGTCAATCTGTCATTGTACATTACAAACAGAAGAACGCCCCGCTTTTCTGGCGTGGCGACTCCCCTTATCTTGTCGACAGTGTGAAGGTAAGGAAGTAGAAGGTATTACATTACCTTTTTAAGAATCCCGAATACGCCCCTGATGAAGGTCGCACTTGTTAGTACCTTTACTACATCTTTGCCGATAACATCACCCATAGATCCTGATGAACGTGACGATGTTCTTGCCCCTCCATCAGAGTTTCTCTGCTTCTCCCATTCTTTCTGTGCAGCTGCGTCAGCTTCCTGTCTCTGAACATCTGCAACTTTTTTGTTCAGGATCTCATAAGCGCTTTCACGGTCAATCTCCTGGTTGTATTTTTGTACAAGCGACGAGGCCCTGTTTATTGAATTCAGTTCAGCAGGCAAAAGAATGTCCATCCTGCTAACAGGAGCTCTCAGCATGGTAGCAGCCAGAGGAGTCGGAATTCCCTTTTCACTCAGGGCAGTCACCAGAGCCTCTCCAATTCCAAGAGCCGTTATTGTCTCATCAGTCTTATAATATTCAGATATAGGATAGTTTTCTGCAGTAAGTTTGATGGCTTTTCTGTCGACCGCGGTGAATGCTCTTAATGCATGCTGCACTTTTAATCCCAGCTGTGCAAGGACCCCATCCGGGACATCTGTTGGGTTTTGCGTAACGAAATAGATACCAACGCCTTTTGAACGAATCAGTTTGACAATATTCTCAATCTGATCGAGAAGAGCCTTGCTGGCCTGATTGAAGATAAGGTGCGCCTCATCAATGAATATAACGAGCTCCGGTTTATCGGCATCGCCTTTTTCAGGCATCTGGCTGTAAATCTCTGCAAGCAGTGAAAGCATGAATGTAGAAAAGAGCTTTGGCTTGTCCTGGATATCTGTCAGCCTCACAATATTTATATACCCGTTTCCATTCCTGTCTTTTCGCATCAGATCGCGGATATCGAAAGAGAGCTCGCCGAAGAAAAGTTCTGCTCCCTGCTGCTCAAGTTCAATAATTTTCCTCATAATTATCCCTGTTGTAGCAGTAGATATTTTACCATAGTCCTTTTCAATGGCAGCTTTCCCTTCTTCAGTTACAAATTGAAGAACTTTCTTTATATCTTTTATGTCTAGCAGGGCAAGCTGATTATCATCACAATATTTGAATATTAATGAAAGAACTCCTTCCTGGGTATCGTTCAGATCAAGAATACGTGCAAGTAGTACTGGTCCGAATTCAGAAATAGTCGCCCTCAATCTCACCCCTTCCTGCTGGGAAAGAGATAACAATTCAACAGGATAACCTTTTGGTTCATATGGAAGGTTGAGTTTTGCATGCCTTTCAATTATAAAAGGCTTCTTTTCGCCTGGCATTGCTATTCCGCTTAAGTCGCCCTTGACGTCCATCAGAAGAACAGGTACTCCCCTGTCGGACAATTGTTCCGAAATAACCTGCAGGGTCTTTGTCTTCCCGGTACCTGTTGCACCGGCAATTAACCCATGCCTGTTCATCGTTTTCAAAGGAATTTTCACCTGAGCTTCTGCAATCGGCTGCCCGTCAAGAATGGCACTTCCCAGAACAATACTATCTCCGTTACTTGTATAGCCATTGCTAATCTGCGCAACAAATGTTTCTTTCCTACCCATAATCTGAAAATTTTATCTGTTTTTATCTAAAATCGTCCACCGCAATTTACCAGATAATATGAAATTTTTGTCAAAACTATCTGGAAAAAATATTAAATCAAATTTATTCAGATCAATATATGATTGACCTTATACAATTTAAAAAATCTGTTTCACTTGCGTTAAATAAAATATATTCATTGACTCTCTGGTGTAATTTCTCTTATATTTGTTAAACAATTTAATCTATTTGTTGTTAAAATATGCGATAGTTGATGTTTAACAAATCAGATTAAAATTATGCTTAAAGAATTGCTTAATTCCGTTAAGTCGGTAGTAGGGGAACAAATAGCATGTAGTGCAGATAAATGCATCACAAAACATAACAAAACAACGCCTGATAGTACCCCTTCCCCGCTTCACGGACTTTTTGGCACATCAGTCAGTATTGGATTTATTGAAGATTCTGCTAAAAATATTTTAGGAAATTTTCTGAAATTGAGAGTGTCTTTATGTTAATATTTTCTGATTTTATTTAGATTTGAATAATCATGTTTCACTATAAACCTTAAAATCATGGCAAAATTTGAAATTTACCAGAGTGGAAAAAACAATGAGTTCCGTTTTCGTCTTAAAGCAGGTAACGGGCAGACTATCCTCAGCAGTGAAGGATATACAACTAAAGCCTCCTGTCTTAACGGAATTGAATCTGTAAAGAAAAATGCCTCTGAAGAAAAGAGAATTACAACATCCAAGACACCTACCGGGATGTTCCGCTTTAATCTGACAGCTGCTAACAATCAGATTATTGGTACTAGCCAGAATTATAAAAGTGAAAGTGGGTGCAAGAATGGCATTGAATCCATCAGGAAAAATGCTGCCAAGGCAACAATCGCGGAAAAAGACAAATAACTGTCTGTTTCCCACGTGCTTATGCAGTCAGCTCGCTTGTAATGTATACTACAGCGGGCTGACTAAACTAATTTTTTATAACTAATATCTAAATTTAATGAGAAGAATATTCTTTGGTATAGTTTTGCTCCTTTCTGTATTCGAAATGACAATATACAGTCAGGTTACAGATGCGGAAAAGACACTGAGAACCAAGTTGGCTGATTCAACACAGGGTTGGAAAAGAGGAGGGGTATTTGCGTTAAACCTTGCACAGACATCACTCACCAACTGGGCTGCCGGCGGGCAGAACTCCTTTGCAGTAAACGGAATGTTAAGTACGTTTGCTAACTATAAAAGAGGCAAAACAGTCTGGGTAAATTCCCTGGATCTCGGATATGGCCTTCTGAATCAGGGTAATCTTGGCTACAGAAAAACCGATGATAAATTCGATTTTTTATCAAAATACGGGCATGAAGCATTTAAAAATTTCTACTACGCTGCTCTTTTTAACTTCAAGACTCAAATGGCACCAGGCTATAAATATGATGATGCCGCAAAAACAAAGGATCTTATTTCAGATCTGTTTTCTCCGGCCTATCTTTTATTAGCTCTTGGTCTTGATTACAAGCCCTCGGATCATTTCAGTGCCTTCATAGCGCCTGTTACAGGAAAAATTACTATTGTGAACAACAAAAAACTTTCTGACGATGGAGCATTCGGTGTCAAACCCGGAGACAAATCATTAAGTGAATTCGGAGGATACCTCAGAGCCATCTATACTAAAAATGACTTTAAAAGTGAATTTCTGAAAAATGTTACATTTACTACAAAGATCGACCTGTTCTCCAATTATGTCAAGAACCCCCAGAACATAGTTGTAAACTGGGAAACATTAATAGCATTCAAGGTGAATAAGTTTATTTCAGCCAATATAAACACACAGTTGATCTATGATGATAAGATCAAGGTCCCGGTTGTGCGAAACGGAGAAGCAACATCAATAGGATCACTTGTTCAGTTTAAAGAAATACTCGGAGTCGGATTTTCTTATAATTTTTAATAATTACTAAACCCTGAAATTATGAAATTTGTAGATGAATTTAAATCATTTGCCATGAAAGGTAACTTAATCGACATGGCAGTAGGTATCATTATCGGTGCTGCATTCGGCAAAATTATCTCTTCTTTTGTTGCGGATATAGTAATGCCTCCGCTGGGATTACTGATCGGTGGCGTAAATTTCACCGATCTGAAAGTTGTTCTGAAGGCTGCTGTCGATGCCACACACCCGGCAGTTACCTGGAATTATGGGAACTTCCTGCAGGTAACATTTGACTTCCTGATCGTAGCCCTGACTATTTTTATCGTCCTGAAAGCGATCATCGCTGCTAAGAAAAAAGAAGAAGAAGCTCCTGCAGTTCCACCTCCCCCTCCCGCTCCTTCCAAAGAAGAAATGCTTTTAACAGAAATCAGGGACCTTCTTAAAAAATAATCTGAATTCCTGAGATGGAAATAAATTCCATCAGGTTTCAATATATCGTATTTGCAGGGACGTTGCATGCAACGTCCCTTTATTTTTTATAGCATCTTCGTCAGGCAGAAATTAACCCTNATCTGTTTTTCCCAAAATTCCGTGTTTTTGGTTTTTATCATATAAATTTACCGGATAAAGTAACCTTTATCCTGATGAAAATAAAACCACTCATCCAGCCTGCAACAATAATCTGCTTTTTATTTCTTTTCCGGCTAGATGCGACCAGCCAGATAACAACAGGGGGCATGAAAATATGGTTCACACACCCTGCAGAAACCTGGAATGACGCATTGCCAATCGGCAACGGAAAATTAGGTGCTATGATCTTCGGAGGAGAGTATAAGGAACATCTTGAGTTAAATGAATCTTCTGTATGGACGGGAGAATCCAGATGGGATGCAAATCCCGGTGCTCTCAAATCACTTCCGGAGGTAAGACACCTGCTTCTGTTAGGAAAATTCAAGGAAGCTGAAGATCTGGCGCAGAAGAACATAGTGGGCCGGAAACCACAGGATCCGGTAGCAACTTACCAGGCACTGGGTGATCTCTTTCTTGATTTTGGCCCCCAGAATAATCTCACTAATTATAAAAGGGAACTGGATATAGAGAATGCGATCGCGAAGGTTTCCTATACTGCCAACCAGACAAATTATCTGAGGGAGTTTTTTTCAAGTGCACCTGACCAGGCGATGATAATCAGACTCACTGCCGATAAACCAGAATCTCTGAGCTTCACTCTTCATCTTTCGCGTCAGAGTAATCAAACCCGGATTGTATCTTCAGGCAATGATATGGAGATGAGTGAACATGTGGGAAATGGGAAAGGGGTAAAAATGTTCTCCCGTCTCAGGGTACTTGCTGACGGAGGAACTTTATTATCTTCAGGGGATAGCATGAGGGTCGAAAAAGCCAGTGCCGTTACCATCCTTGTGTGTGCCGCGACTGATTACTTTGGAAGGGACCCGTCAGATCTTACAAAAAAGCAGATGGAGGCAGCCGCCAGACGTCAATACAATACTTTGAAATCTGAGCATATCAGAGATTACCAGTCATTCTTCAGTCGGGTCGATCTCGATCTGGGTTCTGGTGACGGAAAGTATTTCACTACTGATGCCCGTATTGATGCAATTAAAAACGGCTATAAAGATCCTGATCTTTTTGAGTTGTATTACCAGTTTGGCAGGTACCTTCTGATCAGCAGTTCACGGCCGGGCGGACTGCCGGCAAATCTTCAGGGGATCTGGGCTGACGGAATGAACCCTCCCTGGAGTGCCGACTATCATATTAACATTAATATTCAGATGAATTACTGGCCATCAGAGATCACAAACCTTGGTGAACTTCAGACACCGTTTATCGACTTCATTGACGCCCTGCGGCCGAACGCACGACGGACTGCTAACGAAGTTTACGGAATAACAGGAATTGTTGCCCATTATACTACCGATCCGTGGCATTTCACCGAGCCCACTGGTGCACTTGTATACGGTATGTGGCCAATGGGAATTGCCTGGAGCTGTCAGAATATCTGGGATCACTATCTTTTCGGAGGGGATAAGGAATATCTCAGGACCAGGTCCTATCCGATAATGAGAGAGGCAGCAGAATTTTGCATAAACTGGCTGGTTCTCAATCCAAAAACAGGATATCTTGTCTCAGGTCCATCCATCTCTCCGGAGAATAGTTTCCGCATCCCCGGAGAAAAGGGCAATGCCAGTATGGTAATGGGACCGACGATGGATCATATGATAATTCGTGACCTTTTACAGAATACTATCTCAGCCAGTAAAATTCTTGATACGGATAAAGTATTCCGCAATAGAATGGAGAAAACGCTCAGGAAACTGGCACCGACAAAAATAGGCTCCGACGGCAGGATAATGGAATGGACCGAGGAATTTGAAGAACCTGAACCGGGTCACAGGCATATCTCTCACCTTTTCGGATTACACCCCGGTAATCAGATTACCCAGAACAACCCTGACCTACTTAAAGCTGCACGGAAAACAATTGATTTCAGGCTTGCAAATGGCGGCGGTCACACAGGATGGAGCCGTGCCTGGATAATTAACTTTTTCGCCCGGTTGAAGGATGGTGAAAAAGCTTATGAAAATCTGGTTGCACTTCTCAGTAAGTCTACAATGAACAACCTGTTTGATAACCATCCTCCTTTTCAGATCGACGGGAACTTCGGCGGCACTGCAGGAATAACAGAAATGCTGCTTCAAAGTCATGCCGGGGAGGTAGAACTTCTTCCAGCATTGCCCCAGGAATGGAAGAAAGGTCATATTCATGGAATAATGGCAAGAGGCGGATTTCAGGTAGATATTGACTGGGATAACGGAAAGCTGGTTAAAGCAAGAATTCTTTCAAATCTGGGGAATCCATTGAAACTGACTTATGCAGGGAAGGTTACCAGTCTTGCAAGTACGGAAGCCGGGAAAGATTACTTTTTCGGAGAAGACATAAATCAACTCAATTAAGTATCAATAGTATAATACCCGGAAGATTAATTTGCCGGGACATATAAAAGAAATATAAAGCTACAGGATGAAAAGATTTATAATTTTCGCAGTATTCCTTGGACTTAGTCCGGCTATCTCATTTTCACAACATAAACTGGAAATTGAGATTTCAGGAATTAAGAATAATGAGGGGAATATAATGTTTCAGTTGTTCGATTCAGCAGAGAAGGTGGTGATTCAGAAAATGGAACCCATAACAGACNATACTTGCAATGTCGAAATCCCTGATCTCAAGTCGGGTAAATATGCAATAAGGTATTATCATGACGAGAATAAAAATGGGAAAATGGAAACCAACGTTGTCGGGAAGCCCACAGAAGGGTATGGCTTCTCCAATAATGTTACCGGGAAATTTGGTCCGCCCCCGTTTGTGAAATGGCTGTTTGAAATTAATTCCGACATAAAGATATTTCTTAAACCAACTTACTGATTTTTGCATATTTTCACTCACAATACGGGACGAAATGATTTATTTACTGTCTTTAGTTCAAAACTTTAAAAAATAAAAGAAAAGAATAAGATGACTTCAAAGAGATCGGCTGTAATTATTGG
>JGI20214J51088_10001577_pt1 | contig 15546 bp, 13 predicted proteins | sample WetSurMetagenome_FD_51088 | JGI IMG/M metagenome (IMG submission 51088) | reverse complement strand
ATGTTACCAATGGCTAATTGTGCCATGCCTGCGCCTTCGATAATCGCACCGATACCCCAGTTGCCATCGTAGTCAGCACCACCGGTTTGGATTTCGCCCCAAGCGTTGTTTAAGTAATACCAGTCACCTTTTCCGTCAACAGCACCACCAGCAGTAAGAGTGTCTAACCAGGCGTAGGGACCATATCCTATATCGTACCATTCCACTGCGACCCAGAGTTCTTCATGACCACTGAGATTCACTAGGGTTACCAGAGGTATGGTTGTAACACCAGTGACATCAAGGGTATAAGTTGTATCATTTACGATTAATGGTCCTGCATGGGTCTGATTTCCTTTATCAAAGATATATATTCTGATATCAATCCAAGGACATCCATGATCTGCCATAAACGCGACATTGACTTTTGTCATGGTCCAATCAGAATAGGCTGCTATCTCATCCTGGGTGAGTCGAATAGCGGATTTCCAAACAGACGGACCACATACGTCCAGCCCCGTATCAAGATTTTCTTCTATATAATATTTCAATTCCGTCTCATCCTTAGAAGAACCGGAAATAGGAACCATCGTCTTTGTCATCGATGAAAACGGTGTTCTTGACGGAAGAGATGCTATCACCGATGCTGAAGAAACAACGAAAATAGTAACGATGAAGAAAACCCCTACCTGAATTAATTTATTCAATCGATTATTCATTTGCTTTCCCCCGTCTATATATTTTATAACAATGATATGCTATTAAAATATTACGGATTTGACATTTCTGTAGAGTTTTCAATAATTTTGAGACAAGGACTCAATCTATCGTCGAGACTGCTCATTGTTCTGCTCGTCATCTATCAGAGGTGTTGCTTTCTCCCAACTATCATTAAAATATTTGTTGAGTTTTTCAAGCATATCCTTTTCAACAGTCCAAATCCCAAGTTCATCCTGTTTGATAGGACCAGAAAGAATCAACGCCCGATCATCACCGAGAATGAAGTTCCCTCTAATGCCAGAATGCTGTTTGACTTCGATTCCTTTTAACGCCATCCCATTTTGATATTCATTGACCACTATCTTTGCGTTCTTGGGCAGTTCGATCGCACCCATGTTCTCAGCGATAATTCGAGGGTTTGTTATCTCAGCGATACTCCATTTGTGGGTCGGCCTGGTTGCTGGTTGGGCTTTATTGACTCGCCTCATCCCTAGTTCAATGGCAAGTCCTACGGTTATGACACCGATAAGTAAACCAATGATAAATGCTACAACATCCATCTGCTATCCATCTCCTACAACAAGTAAATCAACATCGAGGATAAATAGATTTTCCTTGCCTGAATAAAAATACCAGCCAGGATAACCTTTATGTCCCGAAGCAGCATTCAGGACAAAAATCGCAAGAGATATCACTATGGAAAAATCACTACCACAACAGATACTGGAATTGAAAAAGAAACACCATGCGGTCATCCTTGCTCATAACTATCAAAGTCCACAAATCCAAGATATCGCTGATTTTGTTGGCGACTCCCTTGACTTATCCTTAAAAGCGATGAAAACCGATGCAGAAATAATCGTATTCTGCGGGGTAGACTTCATGGCCGAGTCAGCCAAGATATTAAATCCTGAAAAAACCGTGATTCTCCCAGATAAAACTGCAAACTGCCCGATGGCAGAAATGGTTGATGCTGAAAGTCTCGGGTGGCTTAAGAAAGAACACCCTGGCGCAGAAGTGGTCGCCTACATCAACACAACCGCTGACGTCAAAGCACTGGCAGATATCTGCTGCACCTCGGCAAACGGGGTGAAAATCGTAAAAAGCAGGAAAGCAAAAAAAATCATTTTCGTCCCTGACCGCAACCTTGGATTATTTATCCAAAAACAGGCTCCAGAAAAAGAAATGATCCTCTGGCCAGGCATCTGCCGTACTCATCATGACATTAAAAAAGAAGACATTATATTATTAAAGAAGAAACATCCTCATGCTGAAGTTCTTGTTCATCCTGAATGCCAACCAGAAATCATCGAGCTTGCGGATTTTGCGTTTTCAACCAATGGCATGGTTACCCATGCAAAGACATCACCAGTAAAAGAATTCATCATTGGCACAGAAAAAGGGCTTTGTTACCGACTGGAAAAAGAAAACCCAGATAAGAAATTCTACCCTGTTTCTTCGGCAGTGTGCCCTAACATGAAAAAGACCACCTTAGAAAAAGTATTAAAAAGTATGGAGACTTTAAAGCCCAAGATCAATCTATCGGATGATCTTATGCAAAAAGCACGCATTCCATTGCAACGTATGATAGATATGGAGCGAGGTGAGAAGAAATGAAACGTATCTTTCTAGATCATGCATCATCCACGAAAGTTGACGATGAAGTAATCCAAGCAATGCTTCCTTTTTTTTCGAAATTTTACGGGAATCCGTCGTCGATTCACGCGTTCGGGCGGGAAGCACGAGAAGCAGTGGATGCTGCAAGGACCCATGTCGGTGAAATACTTGGTGCCCGCGACGATGAAATCATTTTTACTGCTGGTGGAACAGAGTCAGATAACCTTGCCATAAAAGGAATAGCCTATTTGAACAAAGATAAAAGGACGACCAAAGGACCACATATCATCACATCGACCATTGAACACCCCGGAGTCCTTGAAGCCTGTCGACATTTAGAGACACAAGGATTCCAAGTCAAGTACGTTCCTGTCGACAACCAAGGCATCGTCGACCTGGAATCACTGCGAGACTCGATTTCAAAAAACACATTCCTCCTTACTTTTATGTTTGCGAACAACGAAATCGGGACTATCGAACCAATCGAGGAGATCGGTAAGATTGCCCAGGAACATGACATCATCTTCCACACCGATGCGGTCCAAGCGGTTGCAAAGGTTCCTATTGATGTCAAGAAACAACATATCGACTTACTTGCATTATCATCCCACAAGATCTACGGACCAAAAGGAATAGGGGCACTGTATATCCGCAATGGTATCAAGGTCCAGCCAATCATCCATGGAGGGGGACACGAAAAAGGCATCAGGAGCAGCACCCTTAATACCCCAGGCATCGTCGGTCTGGGAAAAGCCTGTGAACTTGCAACAAAACGAATGAAAAAAGATAATATCTACATAAAGACTTTACGAGATCTTCTCATAAAAAATATATTACAGATTGAAGAAAGCCATTTGAACGGTCATCCTGAGAAACGTCTGATGAACAACGCACATTTCCGATTCACCGGGATTGAAGGCGAATCACTACTCCTCGGCCTAGATGAACAGGGAATTGCGACATCAACAGGGTCCGCCTGCTCATCTCAGAAGCTGCAGGCATCCCATGTGCTCCTCGCGATAGGATTAGATCCTGTGCAAGCACATGGATCACTACGGCTCTCCCTGGGCAGAGAAAACACCAAAGAAGAAATAACCTATGCCTCAAAAGCAATCCCTCAGATTGTTGACAAACTGCGTAATATGTCTCCACTGTGGAACCGATAAGATATGGCGAAAAAAGCGGTGTGTCTTATCTCTGGCGGTCTTGATTCGGCGGTGACCGCTTTTATCGCAAAAAAACAGGGATACGACCTTTATGCGTTGTCGTTTCGCTATGGCCAACGACATACAAAAGAACTTTTGTGTGCGAAGAAAATTTCTCAAGCAGTAGAAGCGATAGATCATGTCATCTTAACTATTGATCTTCAAAAATTTGGTGGGTCTTCCCTCTTTACCAACTCAGCTCGTCAGATTAAAAATCACGCGTTGAAAAACATTGGAAAAACGATTCCTTCGACCTATGTTCCAGCACGAAACACGATTTTTCTTTCGTTCGCACTTGCCTATGCTGAAACTATTAAGGCCGATGCCATCTTCATTGGGATTAATGCGGTGGATTACTCAGCGTATCCTGATTGCAGACCTAAATATCTACAAGCGTATCAGCACCTGGCAAATCTTGCAACAAAGCGAGGGATCGAAGGAAAAACAGTGCGCATCATAGCACCTCTTCTGCATCTTTCAAAAACTGAAATAATCAAGAAAGGCACACGATTGAAGGTTCCCTATGGGAAGACCTGGTCGTGTTACCGAGGGAATGTTAAAGCGTGCGGTCGCTGTGATTCCTGTCTGTTACGTTTTGCAGGTTTTCAAGGAGCAGGATTAAAAGACCCAGTTCCGTATGCGACCAACTTAAAGACAGAACGAAAAGAATAGGGATCAGGGTAAGGTTATCTGATTATTTGATATTTCGATGACTTTTTATAAAATCTTCAAACGAGCTTACAAAAAATTTGTTTTTTTAACGAAACCTTTCAAATGAGCCTGAATAAAAAACAATTAATGTTTAATATAATGAACTGTAGAATCATAATAATAAAAAAACATTCCTTTATGCCTGGTTCAAGTTCGTTTTAGGAAAATTTATTAATACGGGACTACTCTTTTCCAGGACGATGGTGCGAGAGAGAAAAACGAAAGTTATAGATATAGATAAATTGCACGAGTTAATAGATAGTGCATCTCTGCCTAAAGAAAGAGCACCATCATCGCATGACACTGAAAAATTGGAATCTTTTCGAAAACGATTATCCGATGAATCAATAAATAAAAACAAAAAAGTTTTTTTATCTGATGTGAGACACACATCATCAGAAATTTTGAAGCCACAAGTTGTTGTCCATAAACGAGAAGAATTCCCCAAAAAGGAAGAAAAAGTAATTCAGATAAACCTAGGCCCAAAGACAATAAAAAACCAAAAAGAAGAAGTGGTCGTGGCATTTATACCTGTAAACGAGGATCTTTTTGCCTCAGAACTGCTCTATGAGATTGAAAAGATCGCTGTTCAAAAGGAAGAATTCACTGAAGAAAAACCAAAAAAATTATTAAAAAAATCAGAGATTCAAAAAGAATTCACACCGGTTCTTTCTGTTCGGAAGAGAAAAGAGGATGATCTTCCTGAATGGGAGCCGGTAAAAAATAAAAACATAGACACAGAAAATGCGGATAGTACAAAAAGGAAGTCGACTGAGGAATATCCTCCTGAGTTTCAACACATTGAGGCGAAAAAACCATCGTCACCATCCTTTTCTCATAAACAAGAAAGCAATATGCATTTAATCGAACTCGTTGAATTTACCATGATAGAAACCGAGAAAGATAGAATAGAACAATTAGAAGAGCGGAAAAAGGGAAAAAAGGAACACGAACAAAAAAAGACAGAAGAGAAACATAAAAAACAAGAAGTAAAGGAAAAAAAAATGGAATCTGAACATCTGGTAAATGAACAGAAAATGAAATTAGAATTAGACCAAGTAAAATTCCAGCATAGGCAACAAGAAAAACAAAAACATGAGGAATTAGATAAGAAAAAAGCTGCTGCTCGAGCTGAAGAAAAAGAGCGAAAAGAACATCTATTTTTAAAAGAACGTGAAGAGAAAACCCGATTAAAACAAACAGTGCTGCAAAAAAAGGACAAAGAGGAACACAAACAAAAAAAGATAGAAGGGAAACAGGAAAAACAAAATGAAACGGAGAAAAAAAAGGAAGAAAAACGTCTAACAAAAGAACACAAAAAGGAATTAAAAATAGAAAAAATAGAATCCCGGCACAAACAACAAGAAGAACAAAAACAAAAGGAAATAGAAAAGAAAAAAGCCGCAGATCTGGCAAAAGAAAAAAAACTAGAAACAAAAAGACAAGTAAAAGCACAGAAAAAGAAATTAAAACTGGAACTAATAGAAAACCGACACAAACAACAAGAAGAACAAAAACAAAAGGAATTAGAGAAGAAAAAAGCTGCTGCTCGAGCTGAAGAAAAAGAGCGAAAAGAACAGCGACTTTTAAAGGAACGTAAGGAGAAAGCACGATTAAAACAAATAGAGAAACAAAAAAAGGAAAAAGAAGAGTACGAACAAAAAAAGATAGAAGAAAAACTAGTTAAACAAAAAGAAAAAGAAAAAAAACTAGAAGAAGAACAGCGTACAAAAGAACAGAAAAAGAAATTAGAATTAAAACAAATAGAATCCCAACACAAACAACAAGAAGAACAAAAACAAAAGGAAATAGAAAAGAAAAAAGCCGCAGATCTAGCAAAAGAAAAAAAACACGAAGAAACAAGACTTCTAAAAGAACGTAAGGAGAAAGCACGATTAAAACAATTAGAAGAGCGGAAAAAGGAAAAAGAAGCACAAAAACAAAAAAAGATAGATGAGAAACAAGCAAACCAAAAAGAAAAAGAAAAAATACTAGAAGCAAAACGATTGGCAAAAGAACACGATAAGAAATTAAAAGTAGAGTGGATAGAATTCAAACATAAGCAGCGACAAAATCAGAAACGAAAGGTTTTGGAAAAGAAAAAAGCAGCAGTTGAAGCAAAAGAAAAAGATCACGAAGAAGCCAGACTTTTAAAAGACCGCGAAAAGAAAATACGATTAGACCAAATAGCGCTACAACAAAAGGAAAAAGAAGAACGCACACAAAAAATGATCAAAGAGACACAATCAAAACAAAAAGCAAAAGAAAAAAAACTAGAATCAAAGATACTAGTAAAAGAACAGAAAAAGAAATTAAAATTGGAACAAATAGAAAACCGACACAAACAACAAGAAGAACAAAAACAAAAGGAAATAGAAAAGACAAAAGCCGCAATATTAGCAAAAGAAAAAGAACAGGAAGAAGCCAGATTTTTAAAAGAACGCGAAAAGAAAACACGATCGGTACAATTAGAGAAACAGAATTTCAATGAGATAAAAAAAGAAAAGAAAGTGGTTTTAGCACCTTCAGTTATTAAAAGTAGTACAGCAGAAGGCAAAACAGAAATTTCTAGTATCGAAGGAAATAAACTAGAAAAAACTTATAACAATATTTTAGCGGTTCAAAAGGAAGAACACATACTCGCGACCCCTCAAGAGTCTTTCAATAAAGAAACTCATGACGAGATAAATGGTTCTGTCCCTGCTGTTACAAAGGATCTATCAACACAGGAGACACAAAAACAAACGTTAAAGGCAAAAAAACAAGAGGAGAAGCGACTTGCGAAGGAAATGAAACAGAAGCAACGTCAGGATCGATTGGAATTAAAAAGGAAAGAAAAAGAGCAAGCGCAGCAACAGATGTTAGAGAAGAAACAACGAGCGAAACTTTTCGATGTAGACAAGGAAACAAAAGAAAAATTGAAACAGAAAAAATTGGAAGAAAAACTTGCACAGAAAGAAGCAAAGGAAAAAGAGCGTGAGAAGATAAGACGCAAAAAAGAAGAAGAGAGAAAAAATCAACAAATACTTACCGTGAAAGAAATCGAATTAAAACAAAAAGAAAAAACAGAAAAAAAACAGAAAGAAGCTGAGCGGAAAAAAGAAAGACTGCATTTGAGTAGACTTGATATCGGAAGGGCAAAAGATAACGGAGCCATCGATGAACGTAAACAAGCGGAACAACAGAAAAATACAATGGCTTTGGTCAGAATTGCTGCAGAAGAAAAAGAAAATCGTAAAACGAAGTCCTTTGAACGAAAGAGACAAAAAGAGCAGAAAATTAAGGAAAAAGAAGAGCAGAAATTAAAAATAAGCGAAGAGATGAAAGCAATGAAGAAAATGGATCTACACATGCAAGAAGAAATCATTAAGCAAAAACAAACCGGCCAAACAGAAAGGAATGATGCCTTTGTCGCATTTGATAATATCAATCAAGAGATCGCAGTTATTCTCAGCGCTAACGGATATAACACAGTTGAAAAGTTGCGACAGGCAACGGTAAAGAATCTTGTGAAAATTGGATTAAAGAAAAAAATTGCGCAACGGATCCTTGCAGAAAGTGAGGATTTTGTTGAATGGGAAACGTTTGATGCTGATGAACATTTTTAAAGAAAAACAAATTCTCATTTCAAATACCAGTAAATACTTCTCCTTAAAAGATTGAATTACTACCTCCGAGAAATTTTACCAACATCTCAATAATATCAAACAGAACAGGTTTGATGGAGGTTACTGGAATCAAACCTTGTTTTTACGTTTTTTCAGATAATCGTATACATCAAGGATAATAGGTATTGATATAAGAATTGCAATCACGATGCCAAGGCAAATCATACTATCCTGATGAACATTTCCCACGGTATTCTTGCCGTGAAGGACATCCTCGAAAAAGAGATTAATGGTCCCTAGCCAGGGAATCTCAAAGCGTGCCTTTCCCGATATCCAATCCAGTTGAACGGGTTCAGGACAAATATCAGTAATTTCATCAATGACGTCATTATTATCGCCTTTTGTAAGAAAACCTGAATGGGTCCATCCTGGATTAGCATTGTACAATCCTAATTGAGGTATGGTCAGACTCGTTTTATTGTAAATGCCATAATCAAGAATTGTATAGGTCGTTTGACCGTCGTTGTTGTACACATCAACCCAGCACATTGCCCGATGAATAATCTGCGATACGTCGGTGCGTCCTAACGGCCTATAGATAATCACATCACCGTAATTACCGTAGGTCTGCCAACCATTCTCAGCTTCAGCACCTTTAATAGGACCACCATGCGGGATGACATCACTTCGCTTTGAAACCTTCTGAACGAGAACCATATCTCCTGCATCAATGGTCCCCAACCGTCCAAATGGAGAATTGGGGTGCTCCATACTTCCTGATTCGATCGCAACCATTGGAGCAGCAAACCACTGACCGGTATACCCCCATAAAAGCATTAAAATAACAAATACAGCAAGTAGCGCGACGACGACATCGCGAACAATCGATATTTTATTGTTCTCGCTTTTCCAAAACTGGATAAACATTTTCTTGATGTTCATGCACTCACACAATCAAAGATTTTTTTTATGTAACAGAGAACTTTTTGTCGATGTTCCACAGATGGGACAGATTTTTTTAATTTCTTTAAACTGTTTTCCGCACCCTGGACAACGAGACACCCATTTAAACTTTTTTGTTATTCCTTTCTGCATGAAGCCTTGAAATTTTATATCCAAGGTCGCTGCGACGTTCTGAATTGAATAATCATCACTCAGAATCGTTGCTTCTTGGTCAGGTTTTTTGTTGATATCGATAGCGAGCGCCACAACTTCGATATCCGCTAAAGAGAGTCTGCGATCATCACCGGTTTGCTGAGCGGTTTTTTTCGCACAAGCTATTGCCTCCAAGGTTGGTGCGTGAATCCCTAGACCGGTTTCCTTGAGTAATTCAAAGGTCTGGAAGTCTCGTCCGCCTGGACTAAGCTCGTCAGAAACACCTGGTGTTGTGACAAGTAATACATTATCAATAGCAATTGGTTTTCCTGAAAGAATCGCAGAAGTATCGATGATGAAAACTTGTTTTTTCATTGGAAATCCTTTTGTTGGTTAGGTCTTTTTAAGTTTTCCATAGATCTCGGTAATCGCAACTGTTTCCTGATTTCCGGTTTTCATATCACGTAAAATGACAGTTTTTTTCTCTAGTTCTTTTGGTCCAACGATGATGACTTTGTCAACATGTTTTGCATCCGCGTACTTCAGGGATTTTCCCATTCCTCGTCTGAGTTGGTCAAAGTCAACAGAGATATTGTGGTTTCGCAATTGTTGAGCAATCTCAATAGATGTCGAAACCATGTCTTGATTAACCGGGATGATGAACACATCGAGTTTTGAAGGAGGAAAGATGAAGCCTTCTGCTTCAAGAGCAAGAATGGTTCGGTCAAAACCGACCGCAAACCCGGCGGTCGGAACCACAGTGCCGCCAAACAAAGAGACAAGCTCATAGGAGCCTCCTCCACAGAGTTGTTTTTCTGCTCCGAGGACTGGTGCATCGATTTCAAAGACCAAACCTTTGTAATAATCAAGTCCCCGTACAATACTCAATTTTATTTCAAACTCATTGACATGAAATGCGTTTTTCAGCAGATCAAGGATTGCTTCCATGCTGTGTAGCTCTTTCATCGCATCATGATCGTCAGCGATAAACGATCGAATCTCGCCGATATCTGAACTTTGAAGAACACTGATGAATGAATCGATCTCCTTCTCAGAAACATTGCACTCTCCAAGAGCGATTTTTAAATCATCGAACAGTGACTTATCGATCAATGGTAAGAGTGTTTTTTGATCATCTTTGAGGAGTTTCAATTTTTTAAACATGGCACTGATAATGGTAAGATTCCCTAGGTTAATCCGAACATTTTTTAGACCTGTGTTTTTCAAAAGAGTAAATGCAAGGGCGAGTAACTCTGCTGTCGCTTCGAAGGTATCTGCTCCGATGATTTCACAGCCTGCTTGTTGAAACTCCCGGTATCTTCCCTTCTGTGGTCTGTCATACCGATAGCAGTTCCCAAAGTAAAACAATTTCAGTGGTTTTGGTTCCATCTGTAACCTTTCGACATAAAAACGGATCACAGGAGCGGTAAGCTCCGGCCGTAATGCTAGTTCGCGTCCACCTTTATCAGTAAATGTGTACAACTCATTGATAATTGATTCACCTGATTTCGCGGTGAACAGCTCTAAATTCTCAAAGGTGGGTGTCTGGATTTCGCCGTACCCAAATGAGGTAAAAGTGGTAGCCATGTTCTGTTCTAAATAGCGACGTTTCTGCATCTCATTTGGAGTAAAATCTCTGGTCCCTCGAGGTACCTGAAACATGAGGAGTCGTATAGTAGGAATTCCTTAATTATGTTTCTCTTAGTAACTGTGTAAGGGATGTATGTGTGTTTTTAAAAAAATATAACTGTTTGGGATTGGTGGAGAAAATTGACCTATGACTCCATCCTTGGAATTAGTAAATTATAAGCGTTTGCGACCGAATAAAAATTTGAGAATATTTTACTTCCTTTAGAACTATCCTATACCCTGGATTTACTGTGCGAAATTATCTAGGGCAAACAACAGAGATTTTTCAAATAATATCCTGAAGGTATACAATATCATAGAAAAATAGGCAAAAACTTCTTTTAGCAGTATCTGTTACACCCCATGAATTTCCCAACTAATGAGGTTGATTCATATGGAAATAACAATGTATGTCAATAAATATAAACATGCTCGATATGCGTTTTTCAAATGGCGATACCAACTTGAAAACTACAATAAAGTTATCCTCGCAATAAGTTTTGCTTGTTTAACAGGATTATTAGCCCAAGTAAGGTTTTATTTCCCAGGGTCTCCTGTTCCGCTCACTGGTCAGACTTTCGCAGTCCTTGTTAGTGCGATTGTGCTTGGGAAATGGTGGGGTGGCATTAGCCAAAGTATTTACCTAGGCGTTGGTGTTGCTGGAGTACCCTGGTTTGCTGGAATGAATAGCGGATTTGCTTACCTTGCTGGTCCAACTGGTGGATATCTCATTGGTTTTATCCTTGCTGCATTTTTCTTGGGATACTGTGTCGACCGATCTGTTAAATCACGGAAATATTGGACGATGTTTGGATTGATGATCTTTGCCAACTTCGGCATTGTCTTTGGGTTTGGATTGTTACAGCTCTACGGTTGGCTTTCCATCACCGGAGCGTCTGTTGATCTCTGGGGTTTACTGCTGATGGGTCTGATACCCTTCATCATCGGTGATACCGTAAAAATAGCGATCGCTGCTGGCATAGCAAGTAGTATTACACCAAAACAGGCATACGGCAGCGAGGCAAACGCGTTTTCATAGAAGAAACGCGCCTTTCTTTTTTTTATTTTACTTTTGTAAGAGAGATCGTCCGATCATTTAAGACGACCCATCGTATCTTATCGCCATCTTTTAATTTCAGAAGTTCGACGACCTCAGAAGGTACAGTGATTCGTCGGCGTGAACCACGGATTGTTATCGCGGTTTCTTTGATGCATTTCACATGATCAAGTTCAATTTTCATCGCTATCACTCTTTTCTTTTACCGCTTGATTACTTACGAGCGAACCTTTGAGCGGATGCATCGTTAACTGATCTCTCCGCTTAGATAGGCTTTTGTTTCCGGGTTTTTTGGATTATTGAAAAATTCATCGGCTGTTCCTTGTTCAATAACCATACCAAAATATAGGAAGATGACATAATCAGCGACCCGTTTTGCTTGACGAAGGGTATGGGTCACCAGAATGACCGTATATTCCTTTTTTAGCTTCAGAAGAAGCTTTTCTATCTGTTGTGCGGCAATAGGGTCCAACGCCGAGGTTGGTTCATCACATAAAAGCACTTCAGGTTGCACGGCGATAGCTCGGGCAAGACACAGCCTCTGCTGCTGCCCAACAGAAAGTCGTGAGGCAGGATCATGCAGTCGGTTTTTTACTTCATTCCAAAGACCGACTTCCTCTAAACAATATTGAACTGCTTCTGCCAACTCTTTTGCATTTTTATTATGATGGATTCGTAGTCCATACGCAACATTTTCAAAAATCGACATTGGGAGCGGATAGGGTTTTTGGGAGATGAGCCCCATTTTTTTCCGTATGTCAGGAATCTCACTTGNTTTACGATCAAGAATATTTTCACCATCTACAAGGATTTGTCCTGAGATATTTACTTCATCTTGAATCTCCAATAGTCTGTTGAAAGATTTAAGGAGCGTCGTCTTTCCACATCCCGAAGGGCCAATCACTGCAGTGAGTTGTTTTGCCGGGATTTTAATATTGATGTTTTTTAGGATACTATTTTTTTGGATTTGCACATTTAAATTTTTTGTTTCTATCTGATAGTTTTCCATACTTGTTCCTTCTATTTTATGATATGTTTTTTAAAACGCCGTGTAAGGAGTCTTGAAAGGACGCTTACGATTAGCACGATCATTAAGAGGATGAATGCAGCTGCAAAGGCTTTTGATTGCCCCAATGGAGTTGAATAGAGATTATAAATCATTGTTGGAAGAGTCGCTGTTGAATCNAAAAGCGAGGTCGGTAAACGATTTGAAAAACCTGCGGTGAAGAGAATTGATGCAGCATCACCGATACCACGGCCCAGTCCAAGGAGAATCCCGGCAAGGATTCCTGGAAATGCTTGCCTCCGAATGACTCGAAAGGCGGTCTCGATTTTTGTTGATCCGAGAGAATATGCTCCTTCTTTCAAGCCTTTGGGGACCATTTTTATTGCTTCGTCCATGGATCGTGTGATGATCGGGATTTCAAGCAGTGTTAAAGCAATCATTCCGACGAGAATTGAAGAGCTCATTCCTATGGAGATCATGATCATCAGACAGAAAATACCATAGATAATCGAAGGGATACCCCAGAGGACATCAAGCATGAATCGAATAATATCTGAGTATCGAGGGTGTAGAAAATCATTTTGTAAAAAAAGCGCAATCCCGATACCAATAAGGCTTGCAAAACCGGTCGCGGGAAGAGCAAGAAGAAGAGAACCAACGATTGCATTTAATATACCGCCGCCAGGGGGATCTCCTGGAACCGAAGGACGGGGGGTTTGCGTGATCATTTCAATACTTAACGAAGACGCGCCGTTAATTACAACAAGTCCAAAAATAACGACTAAACTTCCGATGACAATACAGACGGAACCGACCATGAGAATTTTGAATAGTCTTTCCTCAAGTGTGCGTCTATTCAATACTTCCACCTCTTTTTTGCTCGTCGTAATGTAAGAAACCCAAGAATGTAGAAGAGGAATACTACGATGAAGAGGATCAATGCTACGAGCATGAGTGCGGATTCATGCAGTGGTATGGACATTAATTCACCATATTTTGATGCGATTAAGGATGCAAGAGTCTCTCCTGGATTGAATAGTGAAGAAGGAAGCCGGATAGTTCCACCGATTACCATGTTGACTGCGATTGTTTCCCCAAATGCTCGTCCAAAACCTAGGAGTATCGCCGCAATGATGCTTGGGGCGGAGGCGCGAAACACGACTTTCTTGACCGTCTCCCACTTTGTTGCTCCGACCGAGAGGGACGCCTCCTTTAAAGAAAGGGGAATCGCATCAAAAGATTCGATGCACAATGAAATGATGATGGGAAATACCATGATTGATAAAATGATAGCAGCGGAAAATATGCAAAGGCCCGTACTTTGTGCTCCAAAAAATGGTGCAATAACGTTTTGTACGAAAGGTGCTAAAAAAAGAAAGGCACATAACCCATAGACGACTGAAGGGACCCCTGCGAGTACATCGATGAAAGGTCTTATGGTTTTGCGCAATCTTCTCGGTGCGTATTCCACGATGTAGATTGCAGAAAGCAACGAGATCGGGATTGCAATCAAGAGGGCAAACCCAGTAACAAGTATGGTATCGACGATGATCGCTGCAAGACCAAACTGGCCGGCATCAGGATTCCATATCGATGAAAACAGCACCTCGATAATCGAGTGGGACTCAAGGACTAACAACGATCTAGATAGTAGAAGTATAAATATTAAAAAAAATAAAGAAGAGACAAAAAGCGTGATGAGAAGCAATGTTTTTGTGCCAATGAGATCACGCAATTTTCTCGTATTCATTTTTTCATGTATTCCTTAGTGATTTTTTTCTTCATCTCAGAGGGTTGATTACTTAGTAATTTCAGGTCTCGTTCCATTTTCTAGATACTGAAGCTGAAGGTCAAGAGTCGCTTGCGGTAATGGAACATATCCGGCATCAAGTACGTATTGCTGTCCTGTTGTCAAAATCCAGTGAACGAAGTCTTGTGTTATTCCAGTGAACTTATGGAGGGTGGCTAAATTTTCTACTCGTGCAGGTGGTGAGGGAAACACATTTGCAATAATTGCATTGACGATTGTTGTTCGATTTGTATAGACATACTCTGTAGACTCAAGTGTCCCGTTTCCATTCAAATCGATTGGAACAGGGAGAATTCCGTCAGCGGGTACTACGGTGTTATCAGCAAGTTTTTTTGTATAGACATACCCTGTATTATCATATCCGATGGCAAAGGGATTCGCTTGAACCTGTGCTACGACGGCATTATCACCGTTTACCGCTGAAAGCCTTTCAAGAGGTAGATGAGACCCAATGTCGTTTTGTACATATTTCCCCATATATTTCGCCCAGGTATCCGCTGCTCCACAGGCATCTGACCGGGTATAAACAATGATTTTATCAGTGATATTCTCATTTCCTACAAGCTGTCCCCATGTTGAGATGTTTCCGGTGATGAAGATATCTTTAAATTGTTGCTTTGTGACACCTTTTACCAACAGTATGTCTTTTACTGGGTTGTCTGCATTCATGGTTGCGATGACTGCATCTTTTGCGACTGAGACCCAGAACGCTCCTTGACTTATTTCTGAGTTGTTCACCGCTCTGGAGACCATACCGATGTCTGCAATTCCTTTTAATGCGTCAGCCATTCCAGTGCCAGCTCCATTTGCATTAATATCAATCGTGACGTTGCTGTGGGTTTTTTGATATTCTGTCGCCCATACTTGCATCATTGGTTGTAGAGCAAATGCACCTTCTATTTTTATGGTGTTCTTTTGTTGGGTAGTACACCCAGACAAGCTCACAATTCCGACCACAGCCAAGATAAGAACTGCGACAAGTGCTTTCATTTTCTTTTGATTGCTTTGGTTCATCTTTCATCGTCTCCATTTCAATTTTTTTCCTGAATCATTGCTGTGACCTATGATACGAGCAATGTTTTAGCAAATAATATTATATGCGACCCCCC
>JGI20214J51088_10001576_pt1 | contig 15547 bp, 12 predicted proteins | sample WetSurMetagenome_FD_51088 | JGI IMG/M metagenome (IMG submission 51088) | reverse complement strand
AATTTATGCAGGATGGTGATAGTCTTTTCCCTTGTATTCATAAATAGAGTTTGGCAACTTTATATCCTTATTTTTATACTCAACATATTTAATGCGTTTTTTACGCCTGCCTTCAAAGCGTGTATCCCTCAGCTAATTAAATCAAAAGAAAATTACGGGAAAGCAATTTCTTTATCCAATGCGACGTGGCAGCTCCTCGGGATACTCGGACCGGGACTGGCAGGAGCGATGGCTGTTTTCTGGGGTTCACGGCAGATCTTCATATTCGATGCATTTTCTTTTCTTCTCGCTTCCTCCCTGGTCTTATTTATTCCTATTGCTTCATTAAATGAAAACAAAATTGATCTGCGGTCATCATTCGTTAATGTATGGAGTGATGTATCTAAAGGTACCAAGCTATTATTCAGACTGAAGCCAATTCGCTNTTCGTTACTTATAGAGCTGACAGCAGCAATCGCCGGAGCACAGATAATTGTTAATACCATCGGGCACATAAAAGGAGATCTCCACTTTTCTGACAGGGAATATGGCTGGACAATGGCCGCCTTTGGAATAGGAGCTACAATAGGCGCATTTACCTCCGATTCAGCCGACCGTTCAAAGAATAAAACGGTTCTCCTGACGGCAGGTGCCCTGATGCTAGGATGCGTCGTTTCTGCCGCAAATTTTGTATCGCTGGGAGTGTTTATTGCCTTATGGATATTTGCAGGTATCGGACAGAATTTTGCATGTATGCCCTCACAAATACTGATTGCCGAAAACTTCAGTAAGGAAGAGCAGGGGACAATCTATGGCAGCCATTTTGCCTGGACTCACCTCTGGTGGGCACTGGGATATATTCTGGCAGGCATTACAGGAACCTTACTTAAGAATTACGATTTTCTGACTGGCGGATTAATATCACTGCTATTACTGATTGCCTTTTCCCTATTAAGAATTTTGAACAGAAATAAACATTAAATGATAGTACCGGATCAGCAGCAGGCGGCTCCTGAATCAGAACAACCACAAGTAGGTTCGGTATTCCTTAAAATGCCATTGATAATTCCTGCGGCACAGCCAACTCCTGATTTTACAGTTATTGCCTGAACCGGGCAATTCATTGCACAGGCACCGCACTCCATGCAGAAGTCGCGGTTTATAATATGCGCCTTTTTCCCCGACAATTCAAATACTTCGTGAGGGCAAACCCTGATGCACATGCCGCAGCCATTGCATGTCTTCCCGCAGAGACTCAATGTTACTACATCCGTCAGGTAGACTAAATCTTTCATATTATTGATTATTAAATAAATTTTCCGATAACCTGTAAAATAACTCCTGTAGAGGCAAATCCAATCTGGACAGGCAGGGAGAATTTCATCTCTTTTTTAACTCCCGAAAGTGATGTATAAGTTGACGATCCTGTAAAATTCATTGCAAGGAAGGAAGATATAGCTGTTATTATAAAGAACCAGGAGAATATTTCAATTATATTACTACCGGTGAATCCAAACAAGAGCAGGAAAATAAAGACCATTAATCCAGTATAAAATCCTTTCACAGAAAACTGTCTTGGCGGAAGGTAGGGTAAAAGAACAGGAGTGAGAACGATGCCCGAAAAATAAGCCAGCAAGATATTTACAACAGCAGGTCCTCCTTTTTCCGGTATATTGCTGAATGAAAATCCTTTGCTGCTTAGACCTGAGATCAGTAAGATAAGAACAGCTGCTCCAAGAAGGTAGTATTTACCATACATAAAATCATTTGGAACGAGTTTGATCCTGTCTTTCAGACTGAAGGTAACCCTTCTCATTTTCTTGTCAGCCCGGTATCCATCGGCTATAAATTTCTTTATATCAGAAGCCCTCACCGGGCCATAGTGAACATTGAATCCTGTCTCTTCCTTAACTTTATATGCCGCAACTCCCGTTGCCCCAAGTTGCGGAAGAATAATTCTTTTATGATTAATGATTTTTTCAAGTGAGACCTGCCGGATCCGGTTTACCAGTTCTTTTGTGGCAAACGTTCCCTTCCCTGCAGCACACCAGACATTAACACCTTTAGTGTCGAGAACCAGTATCCATCCGTTAATTCCGGTAAGGTTTTTCCTGACATTGTCGAAGGTCAGTTTGTAGTTGGCTGTGACAAATACGTCCGATCCTGCATCGGGTTCGCCGACCGCATATAGGCCTGGTATAACTCTGTAGTTATTACGTCTGATTCCCCAGCGCACCATTACAGATCCGAGAAAGTCGATTGTTTTAAGTTTTGTTGAAACCCTTGGTATTGAAGCACCTGCATACTGAATAATACCTGTCGTGAAAGTGTTCATATTAGATTTTCAATGTTTTAAAATTCAGCAGATTGAATTATTATTCTTAATTGGCTCAAAGTAGTCGCAGAACTTCGTGAGAATATAATTTATCTCCTTAAGATCAATGCAGTAATTAATTTTCAATCCGTCTATTTCACCCTGGATCAGTCCAGCATCCCTGAGTTCTTTTAAGTGTTGTGAAACAGTTGTACGGCTTAATGGAAGGAAGTCGGATATGTCACCCGAAATGCAGGTTTTTGATTCTGACAGGAAGTTGAGTATGCATAGTCTGGCTGGATGGGACAGTACTTTTGCAAATTTTGCCAGTTCCTGCAATTTTTCATCGAATTTTTCTGCTTTGTTCATATTTGCCTTATTTCTAATGTCGCAAACATACGACATAAAATATTAATTTCAAAGTTTTTTCAGAAAAATGAGGGATATGAAATTAATGATGCAACATTTGTCCGCTATTTCTGTCTTTTGTGTATGAGAATTAATAGTTATACGGTAAATTTTAATTTTCTTTTTAATTAATATCACTAGCTACCCTGTTTTAGTAATGAAAAAACTTTTTTATGTCCTGTATATTTTTCTGCTGCTGATCGCATGTATCAGTCAGAAGCCTGAAAAACAGGATGTAAGATTCATCAATGCAGCTGTAGCCAGTGCAAAGCAGGCAAACAAGCTTCTTATTCTTGAATTCACTTCTCCTGCCTGTGTTTCATGCACAATGTTAAATAAGGATATATTTCTGAATGAAGAAAACAAACGGTTCCTTAATGAAAACTTCAAAATAATTCAGGTCTCACCTTCTGACTCTGTGTATAAATCTCTTATTAATCGTTTTGGTTTTGATAATCAAAGTTCTGTTATCTTTTTTGATCACAATGGGAATGAACTCGACCGTACCGTGAATTACGACGGCAACAGGGAAGCCTATATGGAGTTCGTCAGAAATGTATCGCAGGGAAAGAACCTTTTTAGCGTTGTATTAGCAGCATATAATAAAGACACACTTGATGTACATAATTGTTATTTGATGGCTGAAAAATTCAGGTTCAGGAATATGCCGGCAAATGCCATAACCCAGTACAGGAAAGTTCTGGCATCTGACAGGAATAATAAGTACGGTCTGAACCAGGATTGCCTTCTGAAAATTGAGAAAGCTAGGCTAATGCAGATAAACGCTTATGACCTGGAAATATTAGGTTCTCAATAGTGCAATTCCCCCATTAAACTGTTTCATTAAATAAGCTGTTGTTGTACTTTTGGATTTTTTGTAAGAGTATTAACAGGCTATTTAATATAATGACAGACTCAGAACACAACAGAATTAACGAGGAGAAGTGGGATAAGTGGGCAAAGGTTGCTGATGGAAAAGGGGCGATGTTCGATTATCTCAGGAAAGCCCAGAGTGCACTTATTTCGATGATTGATATAGAGGAGGACCTTACCTTTCTTGATATCGGTTGTGGCACAGGCTGGGCAGTAGGGCAGGTAGCCCAAACGGCTGCCTATACCGGAACCTTCTATGGCGTTGACTTGTCGCAGGGAATGATTGATAAAGCCAGAATGAACTTCAACGCGTATGGTAATTTTCATTTCATAAGAGCCAACGCGGAATCCATTCCGCTGGATGACAATACGTTCAATATTATTATCTGTACAAATTCTTTCCACCATTATCTGCATCCCCACAAAGCAATGAAAGAGATGTCCCGTCTGCTTAAACCAGGCGGCAAGATTTACATACTCGATCCTACAGCTGATACTCTTCTTATCAGATTAATCGATAAGATTATCAGGTTTTTGGAACCGCAGCATGTAAAACTTTACAGCACCGAGGAATTTAAAAACCTGATACTTGACTCAGGATTGAAATATTCAGGAAGTAAGGAAATTGCACCCAGTGAAAAAGTTCACATGGGGCAGAAATAAGTATTAGCCTTTCTTACTTTGAATATTTCCGTTTGGTCGACGCGTCTGCTTACTGGCGACAAATTGTATGTGATGGCTGATGATCAGAAATCGATGGAAAAACTTTATATTTGTTTAAGAAAACCCAATTAAAACTATCCATATGGCAACCCGCAGATCATTTATTAAAAAGACATTTTTAGGGGCTGGAGCTCTTATGCTCGTCCCTGCAATGGACCTAAAAGCACTCAGTAATTCAGGCATTAAAATCTCTCTGGCAGAATGGTCATTGCACAGAGCAATTCAGGCAGGGAAAATTGATCATCTCGATTTTCCTCTTCTGGCTAAAAGAGATTACGGCATTTCGGCAGTGGAGTATGTAAATGGCTTGTTTGGAGGTAAAAAAATGACATTCAAGGAAGCTGCCACGAACAATGCATATCTGTCGGAGCTTCTTAAAAGGAGCAAAGATAACGGCGTTTTTAATCACCTTATTATGATCGATGATGAAGGTCCGCTTGCACTTCCCGATGATAAAGTGAGGCTTGTGGCTGTTGAGGATCACAAAAAATGGATTGAAGCAGCGAAATTTCTGGGTTGCCTTACCGTTCGCGTAAATCTTCATGGTGATGGAGCACCCGATGATAAAAAAACCGCCTCGATAGATTCATTAAGCCGTCTTGGCGATTTCGCAAAAACTATGAATATCAATATAGTAGTTGAGAATCACGGTCATGAATCCTCAAACGCAGCATGGGTTGCAGAGGTAATGAAAAAAGTAAACCGCCCTAACGTAGGAACTCTTCCTGATTTTGGCAACTTCTGCCTGTCTCATGATTGGGGAACCACACAGGGTGATTGTAAGGATTATTACGACAGATACAAGGGTGTAACTGAACTGCTGCCATTTGCAAAAGGTGTAAGTGCAAAGACCTATGATTTTGACAGCAATGGCGAGCAGCCAAAGATGGACTATAAGAGGCTGATCGATCTAGTTAAAGCATCAGGATTTAAGGGATATATTGGTGTTGAATTTGAAGGTGAGAACCAGCCCGAGGAGGAGGGAATCCGGAAAACGAAGCTTTTAATTGAGAAGTATCTGTAAAAGCATTAAGTGATTAAATAGTGGCCTGATTACTGAATTGATAGGTAATCAGGCCTATTTATTTATTGGTGTGTTAATAATTCTTAATTATTATTAATGAATTCTTAAAATATTCTTCTGGAAGGCATTATGAGGTATCTTTGCCGAAAAATTTGTCAGGTATTATTCTCTTAGCATAAAAAATACAGCACTATCTAAATGAACCAGATGTTGTTACAGAGGGTGGAAACATTTCCAGTATCCTCCATGTTAATTCTGTGTCAGATCTTTCTTCCTGGCAGGCAATAATTGAAAATTTATTTCCACAGACTAGAAAGAGAGACTAATATTAAACTTATAACGAATTCTAATACATACAATTAAATGAGAACCGCTTTTTTTAAAATTTGTCTGATGACACTTGTTCTGGTTTCGTGCAGTCACGCAAAACAGAATACTTCGGCGATTAAAGTAGCAAAGGACTATTCGGTACTAACCATGGTTCCGAAGACTGTTACCGTTCACCAGGATTTTCCTGCTACTATTCAGGGACAAAGGGTTATTGAGATAAGGCCCATGATAAATGGATATTTACAGGAGATCTATGTGAATGAAGGTGATCATGTTAAGAAGGGTCAGCTTTTGTTTAAAATCAATAATCCGCAATATGATCAGGAGGTATTAACTGCTAAAGCAAGTATAAACAGTGCAGTTGCTAACGTTAATTCCGCCAAGATGGAAGTCGAAAAAGTTAAGCCTCTGGTTGAAAAACAGATCGTCAGTGAATTCAGGCTGCAGTCTGCGGAACTGATGCTTCAGACAAAGGAAGCAGCTTTGGAACAGGCAAAAGTAGCCCTGTCAAATGCTCAGACAAATCAGAATTATACGATCCTCCGAAGCCCGCAGGACGGCATCATTGGCATGATCCCTTATAAAACAGGGGCTCTTGTAGGAAGCAACAGTACAGAAGCATTGACCACCCTCTCTGATATAAGTGAAGTCTTCGCCTATTTTTCATGGAACGAGAAACAGTTGCTTAATCTTCTGTCAGATTCCCAAGGAACAACAATTGAGGAAAAGATGAAGAATATGCCGCCGGCAACTCTTACGCTATCCAATTTAACGAAATATCCTCTAACTGGCAAGATCGAAATGGCCAGTGGCCTCATCTCAACTGAAACTGGGTCGGCAACCTTTAAAGCTGTTTTCTCAAATCCACTTGGATTGCTAAGAAGCGGTTCAAGCGCCACAATAAGCATACCGGAAGTTAAAGACAGCGTCTTCATTGTTCCACAGAGCGCTACTTATGAATTGCAGAATAAGCGCTTTATTTATACAGTCGGTCAAGATAATAAAGTGACAGCCAAACCAATTCTTTCATCCCCTAGTGACGACGGGAAATATTTCTTTGTGACACAAGGTCTGCAGGCTGGAGATCGTGTTGTAATTGAAGGTGTCAGTTCCTTAAGAGATGGAACTACTATAATTCCAAAGGAAACAAATGATCTGAGTTTCTACAGTAAGATTAATTAGTTGAATTCATAGATAAGGTAAACTGATGTTTAAAAAATTTATTGAACGCCCCGTTCTCAGTACCGTAATTTCAATCATTATTGTAATGATAGGAATTCTCGGACTGATAGAACTGCCAGTTGAGCAATATCCTGATATAGCTCCGCCGACAGTTCGTGTTTCGGCAAATTATGCCGGTGCTAATGCTGAAGTGGTTTTGAATAGCGTCATTATTCCTCTCGAAGAACAAATAAACGGTGTGGAAGGAATGACTTATATGACCTCAAGCGCCACAAATGATGGCAATGGTTCTATCAATGTGTATTTCAAAGTCGGGGCTGATCCTAATATGGCAGCAGTTGATGTCCAGAACAGAGTTTCTTCAGCTTCAGGCATCTTACCGGCAGAGGTTACCAGAGCCGGTGTGTCTGTGCGTAAGCAGCAGAGCAGCATGCTGCTTATATCCGCTCTCTATAGCGATAATCCGGCATATGATCAGCTTTTTCTTCAGAACTATGCCGAAATTAATCTTTCACCAAAACTGAAAAGAGTAAATGGAGTAGGTAGTGCAGGCGCGTTCGGTTCGATGCTTTATTCGATGCGAATCTGGCTGAAGCCAGACTTAATGTCGGCATATGGACTGATGCCAAGTGATGTAATCTCAGCTCTCAATGACCAGAGTATTGAAGCTGCACCTGGTAAATTCGGGGAAAACGGCAATCAGAGCTTCCAGTATGTTATAAGATTTACAGGAAAACTTAAAACTGTTCAGGAGTTTGAAAATGTAATAATCAAATCCCAGGATAACGGCCAGTTCCTGAGACTGAAAGACGTGGCAAGAGTTGATCTTGGAGCTCAGTCATATAACAGTGACATGCTGGTCAACGGAAAACCTGCAACAAACATTGCAATAAGCCAGACTCCGGGATCAAATGCCAGGGATGTAATTCAGAATTCTCTGAAAGTTCTTGATGAAGCCTCAAAATCCTTCCCTGCAGGAGTGCATTATACTAATATGGTTAATGCCAATAAGTTCCTTGATGCTTCAATTGAAAAGATAATCAGAACACTTCTGGAGGCATTCGTCCTGGTGTTCATAGTTGTCTATCTTTTCCTTCAGGATTTCCGTTCAACACTTATTCCTGCGATATCAGTTCCTGTAGCTATTATTGGAACATTCTTCTTCTTATATCTGTTCAATTTCAGCCTTAATCTTCTTACCCTTTTTGCGATGCTTCTCGCAATCGGAATTGTAGTTGACGATGCCATCGTTGTAGTGGAAGCTGTACATGCCAAGCTTGACCAGGGATATACTTCGGCCAGGAAAGCATCAGTTGACGCAATGAATGAAATATCGGTAGCAATCGTTTCCATCACGCTTGTTATGGCTTCAGTTTTTATTCCGGTCACTTTTATTTCAGGTTCGTCAGGTGTCTTCTACAAACAATTTGGCATAACACTGGCAATTGCGATTATCATATCTGCTGTAAACGCCCTTACGCTTAGCCCGGCTCTGGCTGCAATATTCCTTAAGCCTAAAACCGGAGAGATTAAGAAAAAGGGGAAAATGCTGCAGTTCTATTCGCTGTTTAATGCCGGTTTTGATGCTTCCCGGGATAAGTATATTCAGACTGTCACATTCCTGTCGCGAAAAAAATGGATTGTTATTGCAACAGTTGTAGTTTTCAGTGCCGGTCTTTATGTACTGATGAAAACCACACCATCGGGTTTTGTACCAGAAGAAGATATGGGTACTATCTTTGTGAATATCAGTCTCCCTCCGGCATCCTCATTGGAACGGACCACTACAGTAGCAAACAAGGTTGACAGTATTGTACGGACAATTCCGGAGGTCAATAATGTTTTACGCATGTCGGGCCAGAGCATGATTGCAGGAGGCGGAAGCTCCTATGGTATGGTGATTCTGGAGCTGAAAAACTGGAATGTAAGGAAAGGCGTCACAAATAAGGATGTTGTTGCATCAATATTTAAGAAAACTGCCGGGATAAAGGATGCAGTTATCATGCCATTTTCTACCCCCACCATCAACGGATTCGGGATGAACAGCGGTTTTTCATTTGAACTTCAGGACAAAGGTGGGCACACTATTGCTCAGTTCTACAAAGTGGCACAGGACTTTCTGGCTGAATTGAATAAAAGGCCTGAGATCCAATTCGCTTCAACCACATTTAACCCCAATTACCCCCAATACCTTTTGAGTGTAAATGTGCCTAAGATAAAAGAGGCTGGTATAACTGTCAGTCAGGTTATGACTGCAATGCAGGGCTATTTCGGAGGTATATATGTAAATAACTTCAATCAGTTTGGGAAACAGTATCGTATTATGATCCAGGCTGATGCATCATACAGAAAAAACGAGGAGGGGCTAAATAAAGTAATGATCCGCACAGGGATTAACAAGATGGCTCCTGTAACCGAATTTATTACTGTTACCAAAACATTTGGTCCGGAAAGTATCTCGAGGTTTAATCTTTTTACCTCAATGTCAGTAAACGGAGCTCCCAATAAAGGAATTGGCTCGGGAGAAGCAATTATGGCAATCAAAGAGGTTGCGGCACAGACCCTTCCGCAGGGATACGGTTTTGAATTCTCCGGGATAAGCCGTGAGGAACAAAGCAGCGGCACGCAGGCAATTTATGTTTTTATACTGAGTCTGTTGTTTGTATACTTCTTATTAAGCGCACTTTATGAAAGTTATCTTTTGCCATTTGCTGTATTACTATCACTTCCGGTGGGGTTAGCAGGAACTTTTGTTTTTGCAAGGATATTTGATATTGACAATAATATCTACATGCAGATTTCACTGATAATGCTTATAGGTCTTCTGGCAAAAAATGCAATCCTGATAGTGGAATTTGCATCGACCAGAAGAGAACAGGGCATGTCTATTATCAAGGCTGCAACTGAAGGAGCGAAGGCCAGGCTTAGACCTATTTTGATGACATCACTTGCTTTTATCTTTGGTATTGTGCCATTAATGTTTGCGGTAGGAGCCGGTGCTAATGGAAATAAGTCAATCGGTACTTCTGCTGTTGGAGGAATGTTATTCGGAACCGCATTTGGTATCCTGGTTATACCTGTTTTGTTCATTATTTTCCAGACTCTTCAGGAAAAAGCAAGCGGAAAAAAGGAACCTGCCGAGGATACCGAAGAAAAAATATTAACTGCGCAAAATTGATAATCATGGATTTACAAAATATTTTCAAAAAGAAAATTTCGCTCCCTGTCATTTTTATGCTGATGCTTCTGCTTGGTTCATGCAAGATACTTCAGCCATATAAACAGCCTGAGATTGTTTCACAGGAGAAACTTTTTCGCGATCTTTCGGCAAGCGACAGTTCAAACATTGCAGATATACCCTGGAAAAGCCTGTTTACAGACCCTCTGCTGCAGAATCTCATTGAAGAGGCACTTAGCAATAACCCCAATCTTCAGATAGCTCTAACCAGGATGAAAAAGGCTGAAGCAAGTTTAGCCCAGAGTAAAGCTGCCTTTTTCCCCTCACTGAATGCAGTAGGTGGCGGTTCATNTCAGAATAAGAATGCTGATGGTTCAGGTCTTACAAAAGCTTTTCAGGTTTATGGCATGTCGAGCTGGGAAGTTGATATCTGGGGTAAATTAAGGAGTGCGAAGCGTGCCAGTATGGCTCTTTACCTTGAAAGTGAAGCCTATAAAAGAGCGGTCCAGACTCAGCTTATTGCCAATGTAGCGGTAGACTATTATGCCTTGTTGGCACTTGATGCAAAACTACAGGTGACTGAAAAAACAATTGAGAAAAGGGTTGCAGATGTTGAAGCCCTGAAGGTCATGAAAGAGAATGACATGGTTACCGGAGCTGATCTGGTTCAGAGTCAGGCTAACCTGTATTCCGCAAAAGTAACCATACCTGAACTCAGGCAAAACATTTATGAAGCAGAAAATGCTCTGAGCGTATTATTGGGAAGAAATCCCGGACCTTTAGTCCGTGGCACTCTGACCGATCAGTCAATAACTGCAGATCTGAAAACCGGGATCCCAGCGCAATTATTAGGCAACCGGCCTGATGTTCAGGAAGCTGAATATCAGTTCAGATATGGATATGAGATGACAAATGTGGCACGCAAATATTTTTATCCGGCACTCACTATTTCTGCTCAGGGTGGCATAACACCATCTGACTTGTCACAACTGTTCAATCCTGCATCAGCCTTCTGGAATGTTATCGGAGGGTTAACCCAGCCAATCTTTAACCAGGGTTTGAACAGACAACGTCTGAAAGTAGCTCAGGCTAATCAGGAAGAATATCTGATTTCCTTTAAACAGACTCTTTTAAATGCAGGAGAAGAGGTTGCCAATGCCATGCATGGATACCAGACTGCTTCAGAAAAGATTGAGCTGAGAAAAAGCCAGATAGAGTACCTTGAGAAAGCAGTTAATTATACCATGGAACTTCTCAAATATACTTCTTCTACTAATTATACTGATGTCCTGACCTCGGAAGTGAATCTTCTGTCGGCACAGCTGAATGGAATTAATGATAAATTACAGCAGTTGCAGGCTGTTGTTTCATTATACCAGAGTCTGGGAGGTGGCTGGAAACAATAATCCTGTTCAGCCAGACTTGTTTTACTCATTTTTTACACTATTTATTCTTTAAATACTTTTCGTATTTAATTGATTTGACATGCTTATTGATCCAAATCTGGTTCATGTCATCAACATCCTGGTAAGAATATTTTATCTTTGATAGTTACACCATTTACCGGAACCGGCATCCCGGAGGATGATCAGAAAAAAATCTTTGTCAGGTTTTAGAAGTTTGATTATAAGGGTTTGAATAATGAAGGCTCGGGATCGGATTTTCGGTATTGGTAACGATTGTTACTCTGTTAAAAGGCAAAGTATGGCTTAAAAGCGAATATTGAAAAGTAACCAAGATATTTCTTTCATTGCCTTACATTTCAGGCTCCTGAGAAATCTGTTTGTAATTTTTTTTAACCATTTATCCCAGAAGAAATTCTTAATAGCAGGGTAAATAATTTTTTGATCACCCATCTATGAACAAAACTTAAAGTTTTTCTGTTAAAGAATAACCGCAGGCAGAGAATCTCTATTTGAACTTTATTTCTTTGGCGGATCAATAGAGAGAATTAAGGCTTTTCTAAATGAGAATTCAAAGCTGAATAGAGTCATCAGGAACTTACTCATAGAGGATGAATGGGAAATATTTTATTAATTTGTTAAATGAAAAAAGTACTCCCTGTTTTGATTCTTATTTGCGCGTGTAGGCTCGCATACGCACAGGATAAGCTTACCGGCAGAATCACAGATGGAAAAACAGGTGAAGCTATTGCAGGAGCCACAGTCTATTTACCCGATCTGAAAACAGGTGATATAGCAGATCAATACGGTGTCTACAGGCTTGAGAAGCTACCTTCTACCACAGTAACCATGCAGGTAAGTTTCTTAGGATATAAATCAATTACCCGTCAGGTCGACCTCTCTGAAATTAAGGTACAGAACTTTGTTCTGGAGCAGGCAATAACAGAAATGAATGAGGTTGTTATAACAGGAGAATCCCGTTCTACTGAAGTTACAAGGAGTCCTATTCCGATGATCGCCCTGGAAATTAGGGAATTACATCAGAGTTTAAGTACTAACATAATAGATGCGATCTCAAAACTGCCTGGTGTAAATGCAGTATCAACAGGACCAAACATATCAAAACCATTTATTCACGGTCTTGGTTATAACAGGGTACTCACATTATTTGACGGGGTCAGACAGGAAGGACAGCAATGGGGTGATGAACATGGTGTTGAAATTGATGGGAATTCCGTCGACAGGATTGAGATAGTTAAAGGTCCGTCAAGTCTGGTTTACGGCCCCGATGCACTTGCAGGAGTTATAAATATGCTTCCCTTTTCTGCATTTCATTTAGATACAATTCAGGGTCATATCATCACTGATTATCAGACTAACAACAGGCTGATTAACACCTCACTTGTTCTGAATGGTAACCGGAAAGGATTCGTGTGGGGTGGAGTCATTACTCACAGGCAGGCAACAGATTATCAGAATAGATTTGACGGCAGAGTTTACGGTACCGCCTTTAAGGAGAATGACCTGAGAGTTTTTGCAGGATTAAACAAGGAATGGGGTTATTCACATCTAAATTTTTCAATGTTTAATGATTTGCAGGAAATACCTGATGGCAGCCGTGATTCAGTTACAAGGGCTTTTACAAAACAGATAACAGAGGCAGATACATTCCGTACTAAAGTATCCGATACTGAGTTGAATACCTACAGGATCAGTGTTCTGCATCAGCATGTCATCCATTACCAGGTTTATTCATCCAGCAATTTTTTAATAGGTAAAAGTAAACTAACTTTTATTGCAGGCTACCAGCAGAGTATAAGACAGGAGTTCAGTCATCCTCAATATCCAGATATCCCCGGATTGGATCTTGACCTTAAAACCTTAACCTACGATTTGAAATATATTTTTTCGGAAATACATGGATGGGAGGGTACTTTCGGATTGAATGGCATGTATCAGAAAAGCATCAATAAAGGAACTGAATTTCTGATACCTGATTATAGTCAGTTCGATATCGGACCGTTCTTGCTTTTAAAAAAAGCTGCCCGTAAACTCGATTTAAGTGCAGGATTCCGTTATGATACCCGGCTGTTCAGGAATGAATGGATGTATGTGGGAACAGATCCGGTTACAGGATTTAACGTAAAACTGAACTCTCCGGGCACTGCTCCTTATGATACCCCCTTCAGTGGCTATAAGCATGTTTTTTCCGGCATTTCTGCAAGCATTGGAGCAACATATACCCTTACCAGCAAACTATTGATAAAATCAACTGTGGCTCGCGGTTTCCGGGCTCCGAATATTCTTGAAATTTCTTCAAACGGAGTTCATTCAGGAACACTGATATATCAGATAGGCAATAAATCGTTCAGTCCGGAATTCAGCCTGCAGGAAGATCTTGGCATTTCCTACAGATCAGATCATGTTAGCGGAGATATTGATCTTTTTAATAATGATATCTCAAATTATATTTTTAACCAGAAGCTTCTTAATGCAAAGGGGCAGGATTCAATAGTTATCAGGGGTAACCAGACCTTTAAATTTCAGCAGTCACGGGCCCGGCTTTATGGCGGAGAAGCCAGTATAGACGTGCACCCCTTTGACTGGCTTCATTTCGAAAATTCGATTTCGGTTATCTATGCAATGAACAAGGGAGGAAATGGAGTTATTCTGACAACTGATTCCAAATATCTGCCATTTATTCCGCCGCTTCATACAGTAACAGATCTTAGGGCAACTTTCGGAAGGAAGGTCAACCATCTTAATTCTTTTTACCTTAAGCTGGGAATGGAATACTACTCCGGACAAAATCGCGTATATGCAGTCAACAATACGGAGACACCTACGCCGGGATATGTTCTTATCAATGCCGGTATAGGGCTTGAAATTACTGATAAAAGAGGCAAAGTATTTGCTGAAATTGACCTGATTGCTAATAATGTAACTGATAAGGCTTACCAGTCACATCTGAGCAGGTTAAAATATTTTGAAGAATACCCGGGAAATTCATCCGGCAGGTCAGGAATTTATGAAATGGGCAGAAATATAGGTCTAAAAGTGCTTTTTCCACTGAATATTTAACTTTTTTAAACTATAAAGGCAAAAGATTCGCTGGTTCTTAATTAAATGAACCGTTTTATGCTCTTTTATTATACATTTCTACTTGGGATCATTTTTTTTAAATATCTTTAGAAGTAGATATACCCACTTCCCGTTGAATTTAACTAAACTGGTATGGAGAGATTCAAGGAATTTGTATCATCAGTACTGGGAATATTTAGAAAGAAAAATTCAGAGGATAACATATCACATAAACAAAATGTCAGTGATTCAGTTTTGCAATTCCCCGAACTGGATAACCTACTGGAAGGCTTGATGTCTGGCCAGGTACAGAGGGCACAAAACTGTTTGCTACAATAAGGGATTCTCTTGAAAACATGAACAGAGTTGATTTTAATCTCGCCCTTATTTGCGATTCAGATGTTGACGAGGGTGCTGAATTTTCCTTCTCTTTGCCTTTAACAGCCAATTAATAACTGATAATATTAATCAACTCTTAACTTTTACCTGGTATGATAACAAACTATAATCCTGTCCAGATCCTGATCGTTGAGGATAATCCCAATGATGCCGAATTAACCCTCAGAGCCTTCAAAAAGCATAACCTGGCAAATGAAGTATATGTAGCAGAAGATGGTGCTGAAGCTCTTGATTTTATTTTCTGCGAAGGGAAGTTTAAGACACGTGATATTTCAAGCTCCCTAAGAGTAATATTTCTTGATCTGAAGCTTCCTAAAGTAAATGGACTTGAAGTCCTGAAAAGGATTAAATCCGATCCTAAAACAAAAAAGCTTCCTGTAGTGATAATCACTTCATCAAAAGAGGATCCTGATATTAATGCCGCCTATGAACTCGGAGCCAATGCCTATGTAGTCAAGCCCGTGGATTTCAATGATTTCATGAAAGCAATGCAGGATACAGGGCTTTTCTGGTTGCTGGTGAATGAGATTCCACGTTAAATTGGTACAAATGGATTAAACAAGCTTTATGGTTTTGTATATTTTGGCATTTTTTTCTCCTCTGAAAACATTGTGGCAGTGTTAATCAGAGCTAGATGTGAATATGCCTGCGGA
>JGI20214J51088_10001575_pt1 | contig 15550 bp, 14 predicted proteins | sample WetSurMetagenome_FD_51088 | JGI IMG/M metagenome (IMG submission 51088) | reverse complement strand
TGCCATTCGATCGCCCAGTTCCCGTCGAACCGGTCGTCCCCGTCACCGTCGTAGTCGCAGTTGTCGTTCGCGTCCTTGTCCCCGAAGTACGCGCCGTCCGGGTCGTACGATTCGATGTCGGCGAAGTCGTAGAGGATCTTCTTCTGCGCCCTGCAGTAGGCGCGGATCTGCTCGTTGCGGATGTGCAGGTTGCCGGTGAGCCCGTAGCCGTCCAGGTGCCCCGTCATGTAGACGAACTTCACCCCGGGGAAATCGGATTCGAGCGTCGTCATGAGGCTCAGGTAGGTGATGACGTCGTCCTCGGTCGCGTAGCTCAGCTCTCCGCACCACGACCAGATGATGACGTTGATCTCCGGATGAGCGTTGAGATAGGTGCGCGTCGAAGCGGCCCATGCCGTGAAGTTCGGAGCGCCGAGATCCCCCTCCATCGGCGACGGTCTGTCCCTGAGCTCGAGGGCGCCGCCGCTTCCGTCGCCGTTCCAGGAGTACAGGTCCCCCTTGAAAGCGACGAGCCCGGTCATGCCGTCCACGATCTGGCTTCCGTGGGAGGTGTGCCCGTAAGCGATGTGGAGGGCGGATTTCGCCTGGGCGATCGCCGCCTGCGGGATCGCGTCGATGTCGCGGCAGGCGTGATCGACGATGATCGCGCTCGTGTTCGAATCGAGCGGATGCTCGCGGGCGGTGCTCGGCTTGCTGTCGGATTCGCACGACGCGCTCGACAGGAGCGATACCATAACGATCGTTAAATGAACGAGATATGATTTGGCTCGCATTTCGATCTCCTTTCCGTGCGCGTGGCTCCCTGCATCCCGGGAAACATGCAAGAATCGTGCTTCTTCAGGATCCGCCGAACGAGCGCAGATCGTCTCCGCCGAGCCGGTAGAGAATCCAGCCGTCCATCGCGCGGGCGCCGAAGTGCTCGTAAAACTCCCGGGCGGGATTCCACTCGAGGACCGCCCATTCCACCCTCCCGAAATCGCGCTCCCGCGCGATCTCCACGCACCGAAGGAAGAGCGCCTTGCCGACGCCGAGGCCGCGGTATTCGGGCCGCACGTAGAGATCCTCGATGTAGAGGCCGGCCTTTCCGACGAAGGTCGAATAGTTCCTGAAGTGAATAGCGAATCCCGCGGGCTTCCCGTCGCATTCGGCGAGGAGCGCTTCCGCCGCCGGAGCGGCGCCGAAGAGGTTCTCGCGGACGAGATCCTCGGTGGCCGCGACCTCGTGCGGGATCCTCTCGAATTCGGCGAGCTCCCGGATCAGCCGGAGCAGAAGCGGAACGTCTTCCACGGCGGCTTGCCTTATCGCGACTCGCGCGGCGTCGCTCATCGTTCGATGCCCTCCTCGAAGTTTCCGATCGAAGAATAATCGACGCCCCCGGGGTTGACAACAGGAGAAATCCGGATAGAATATTGGTGCGAGCCGACAACAGGGAACAGGAGTGATGAAAGAGAGCCGCGAATGAGCGGCTGATCCGAAAAATCCCTGGGCCGGCTCGGTACACCCTCATAGCGAGACGCCCCGGATTCCCAGAAACCGCAGTAGGAAGCCGAGGCGTCTTCCATTTCTTGCGCGGGGATCCGCGCGGGCTCGGGGCGGCGCTACTTTCCGGCCGCGAGCCGCTCCAGCACCCGGCATTCCATTTCGATTCTCGCGTCCCACGAAACGAAATAGCTCTTCCCGAACCGGGCGGCTTGCTCGCCGAGGCGTTTTCTGAGCGCTTCGTCGCGGATGAGGAGCTCGAGCTTCTTGGAAAACTCGACGACGTCGCCGTTCTTCACGAGGAGACCCGTCTCGCCGTCGCGGACGACCTCGGAAGTGCCGGAGACGTCGAAGGCGACGACCGGCACGCCGCAGAGGATCGCTTCGCACGGGGGAAGCGACATGTTCGTGAGCTCGTTCGTCGCCGCGAAGATGTCGCTCGCCTTGAGGAAATAGACGACGTCCCGGTGCGGTATCNCCCCCGTGAAGATCACGTCGCGTTCGAGACCGAGCGACGCCGCCACCCGTTCGAGCCTCGCTCTCTCCGGGCCGTCGCCGCCGACGACGAAGGCCGCCTTCTCGCGGAGCGACGGGTCGAGCATCGCGATCGACTGGAGCATCATCTCGATCCGCTTCGATTTGACGAGGCGGGAGAAGGTGACGACGAGGATCTTGTCCCGCGGAAGCCCCATCGCCTCGCGCGCCGCGTCCCGGTCGACGGGGAGGTCGCCCCATTCGGTATCCATGCCGTTCGGCAGGAACGATATCTTCTCCCGCGGGATCCCGAGACGCGTGAGCGCCATCTCTCCGCGCGTTCCGTCGTTGAGGATGATGTAGTGATCGACGCGGCTCTTGAGCGCGATCACCTGTTCGACGCTCTTCCAGAGGTACTTGATCCTCGAAAAATCGAAGCGATCGAGGTACATCACGCCGAACAGCTTCACCACGGTCGGAATGCCGAGCTTCCCGCCGACCGTTTTGAGCGGGAAGAAGGAGTAATGCGTGAATCCCATGAGAACGTCGGGCTCGATCTCGGCCGCGAGCCGCTCGAGCCTGCGGAGCACGACGAAGGGGAAAAGGGTCGGCCAGATGAAACGCCGCAAGATTCCCGGGAATCTCTGGAACGCCCGGAAGAGATTCGGGTAGGTATGGTACGTGAGCAGCGAATCCTGGAGATTCTCCCGCTTCGTCTTCGGCTTCGGAATGAGGAAATGGAGCTCGATTCCCTTCTTCGTGAGGTGCCTGACGAACTGCAGCTCGTCGGCGACGCCGCCCCCCTCGCCGAGCGACCAGATGTCCTCCCAGATGGAGAGGATGAGGATCTTCTCGAGCTTGCCTTCCAATGCGAACCGTCCTTAGAGGGCTCTGACCCTGTTCCTGATGCTTCCGATTCTCTCGATCTCGACCGTCACGACGTCTCCGTCCTTGAGGAACACGGGCGGATCGCGGTAGACGCCGACGCCGGCCGGTGTGCCCGTCGAGATGACGTCCCCGGGGAACAGCGTCATCGACGAGGAGACGAACGAGACGATCGCGGCCACGTCGAAGGTCATATCGGCGGTCGTGCTCTCCTGCATGACGACATCGCCCAGCTTCTGGCGGATCGAGAGCGAGCCCGGATCGCCGAGCTCGTTCGCCGTCACGATCCAGGGACCGCAGGGGGCGAAGGTGTCGAAGCTCTTTCCCCGGAACCACTGCTTGTCCTCGCGCTGGATCGCGCGGGCGCTCACGTCGTTGAACGCCATGTAGCCAGCGACGTAGGAGAGGGCCTCCGCCGCCGGGATCATCGTGCCCTCGCGGCCGATCACGACGGCGAGCTCCGCCTCGGCGTCGACATTCTCGACCCCGGGACGGATGACGATGTCGTCGTAGGGACCGGCGAGCGCGCTCGGGGCCTTCGCGAAGAGGAGGGGGCGCTCCGGCGGTTCCTTCTTCTGCTCGAGGGCGTGCCCGCGGTAGTTCAGGCCGAGGCAGACGATCTTGCCCGGGCTCTGGACGGGCGCATGGAGGCGCGTCTCCTTGAGGGGGAGAAAATGCGAACGGTCCAGCTCGGCCGCGTTGTCGGCGAGATTCTGGACCTCGGGGACGAGGCCGCGGCGGAAGAGCTCCTCGACCGTGACGGGCTCGCAGCGCAGGGCGGAGCTCACGTCGAGGATCAGGTCGGCGACGACGACCCCCGCGCGCCTGCCTGTTTTTTCGAACGAGACGAGCTTCACGAACCCGCCTTCCCGCCCCCCGCGCCGATGAGCTTCTCGAGGCGCGCGCGCATCTCCCGCGCGTCGACGAACCCTATGACCCGGAGATCCTCGATCTCGGCGCCCGTTTTGTCGATGAATATGATGGCGGGAGGTCCGAGAACCTTGTAAGCGTTCTTGATCTTCGTCTCGGCCGGTCCCGACTTCGTGAGATCGACCCTGAGCGCGATGACGCCATCGGCGAGCTTCGCGACTTCGGGGTCGGAGAAGGTCTTCGCGTCGAGCTCGTGGCACGGGAGGCACCAGGCGGCAGTGAAATCGATGAGAACGGCCTTCCCGTCGCTCGGAGCGTCCATGACGATCTCTTCGTTGTAGGGAAGCCAATGGATGCCGCGTTCCCCGGCCTTCTCCCCGCGAATCGCCGGAATGACGAAGACCGCGGCGGCCAGGGCGAGACCCAGGACGCCGGCGAGGCGCTTGACCGCCCTGAACCCTGCGCCGGCTCCGATCGAGCGGTCGATCCAGCCGAGGTAGATCCCGCCGGAGGCGGCTATCAGCGCGTAGCCGGCGGCCACAAGGCGCCGGGGGAGGAAATGCTGCGCGAAATAGAGCGCCATCGCGACGAGGACGAAGCCGAACAGCTTGCGCACCCACACCATCCAGTCTCCCGAGCGCGGGAGGCGCGAAATGCTCCCCGACATCGTTCCGAGAACGATGAAGGGAACTCCCATTCCCCAGGCGAGGGTGAAGAATATGAGGAATCCGTAGAACGGCTTTCCCATCTGGCCGACCGAAACGAGGAGCCCGGCGACGAAGGGGCCGATGCACGGAGCGGCGACGATTCCCATCGTGAGCCCCATGAAGACGGCGCCCGCGTAGCCTTGCCGCCCCTGTCCCGTCCGCCGCGCGAGGAACATCGGCATGCGGATCTCCCAGAAACCGAACATCGAAAGGGCGAGGGCGATGAGGATCGCCGAGATTCCGAACACGACGATCGGATTCTGGAGGGCGGCGCCGAAGAGGCTCCCCGTCATCGCGGCGATCGTCCCGAGCGCGCTGTACGTGATCGACATGCCGAGCACGTAGAGGAGCGCCAGGAGAAACACACGCGACGTCTTCCCGCCGGCCTGAGCGCCGAAATAGCTGACCGTGACCGGAATGAGCGGGTAGATGCAGGGAGTGAGGTTGAGAGCGAGGCCGCCGAGGAACACCGCGAGGAGCGCGAGCGCGAGCCCCCGCTCCGCGACCATCTTCCCGAAATCCCCCGTGCCCGACGGGGCGGCTCCGACGCCGGACGGTGCGGCCCCGGCGCCGGACGGTGTGGCCGCGGCGCCGGCCGCGTCGCCGCCGTCCACCGGGAATGGAGGCTTCGAGAAGAGCTCCGCGTCGAGCTGCTCGACCCCTTCGGCGGGGGTGCCGACGCGGATCGTGTCGTCAGCCGAGGCGCTGGCCGGCTCGACGCACGTGAGATTGTTGCAGCCCTGGTATCTGATCGTCGCCGTGATGCGGTAGGAGCCGGGCGGGACGTTCGGCCCGACGCGGATCTCCGCGCCGAACACGGTGACGCCGTCGTACAGGGCCATCTTCGTCTCGCTGATCTCGAGCTTCCTGAGAAGCGGCGCCGGGTAGAGGAGCCGCACGATCTCGATCCCGGCGGGCGCGCTCACCTCGAGGACGGTTGGGATGAGATACGATTCGAGGGGCTTTTCGGCGTTGATGTGCCACCCTTCGGCGATATCCGCGACGATCGCGACGTAGCCGACGGTGCCCGGACGAAACACCGAAAGCGAGTGGCTCATCTCGGCCGTGACGAGCGCCTCGCCGGGAAATCCGAACCCCTGGGCGATCCCCGCTCCCGGCGCGATCAGCGTCAGGGCGAACGCGAGAGCGATCAGGAGCCTCACACGGTGGAATCGCGGCGCTCTCGGCTTGAACATGCGGTCTCCTTCCTTCTCAGCGCGAATACCTGAAAACGTAGACTCCGCCCGAGCCGCTCGCGGCGTACACGAAATCCCCGTCGGCGAAGATTCCGCGCGCGTCGTCGGCGGTGTCGTACCAGGCGGCGATCGATGGCCGTGTCGGGTTCGATACGTCGATCGCCGCCACGCCCCTCGTATGGGCCGCGACGAAGAGCGTCTTTCCGAGCGCGCATACGGCGCGCGCGACGGTGCCGAGCGAGAGCGAGCCGACGATGCGCGGCTTTTTCCTGTTCGAGACGTCGGCGACGGAGATCCCCGCGCCGCCGTCGGCGAGGTACGCGATATTTCCGGCTACGAAGCAATCGCAGTTCCAGCCGGGCGTGTCGAGGACCGAGACCTCCGCGGGCTCGCCGGCGGCGAGCGAGTAGATGCGGCAGCCCTTGTACCCGTCGGCGAAATAGAGATATCGCCCGTCGACGTCGATGCCCCGAACTTCCGAGAAGGACCGGCGCCAGACGAGCTTCGGCTGCCGGGGCTCCGAGACGTCCACGATCTCCACTCCCCCGAGCCCTCCGGCGCAGTAGGCGCGGCCCTTCTTGACGACGAGGGCGGACATGAAGTAGGGGGACGCGTGCCGTCCGACGATTTTCGGACGCGCGGGATCGGTCACGTCGGCCGCTTTGATCCCGCCCGTCCCGTCGGCGATGAAGAGATATCCGCCGTCGAGAGCGACGTCGCGCGCTTCGACCGTCTGAAGGTGCCCGATCCAGTCGACCGTTCCGTCGCGCCCGACGCGCCCGATGCGTACGCCGTCGAAGGCGTTCGCGACATAGAGGAGGCCGTCCGCGGCGACGAGGCTGATCGCGAATCCGCGCGTCGGAAAGAAGTCGGCGAGCTTCGCTCCGCCGCGAACGAGCCCGTAGAGGCGCACGCCGTCGAACGGCGCGACGACGGCGAGGCGCGCGCCCGACATGAACACGCCGGTCGCTTTCTGCGGTTCGCCCTGGTTTTCGCCGGCCGCGGGCCTTCCCGTCGCGATCGGCTGGCCGTAGCGATTGACGCTCTCGATGGAGAAGCCTTTGCCGGGCCCGAGCTTCACCCGCGCGCCGCCCCCCTTGCCCGCCGGTCGATCGACGTCGAAGGGGAGGAGGTACTGGAGGTTCGTGAGGAGAATTCCTTTTCCGTCGGTCACCGCGATATCCACGACGCCTTTGACGCGGAGCGGCTCGAGGGAAGATGGACGCTCGGGCCACCCGAGATCCCAGCACAGCACGTCCCCCGCCGCGTTGAGAATGAAGAGAACGCCGCCGCGAAGGATCCCCTTCTTCGCGTCGCGCGGAATTCTCGCGTCTCCCGGGCTCTTCGGGGCGTTTCCGAACGCCGCTTCCGAAAGCTCCCGCATCGATCCCCCCGAGGCCACGCGGTATATCGACGCTTTTCCCGGATGGACGATCGCGAGGAGATCCCCCTCCGCGGCGAGCGAGAACACGGCTTCCCGAAGCTGTCTCATTTCCCTGAAACGGGGTGCGCGCGGATCGGCGCAATCGAAAGTGTACAGCCTGTTCCGCTCGTCGGCGACGAAGAGCGCGCCTCCGGCGAGCGCGCATCGCTCCGCGCGGACCGCCTCGTATCGGAACGCGATCCTCGGCGCTCCCGGGCCGGAAAGATCGAGCACGACGAGGCCGCCGACCGACGCCGCCACGTAGGCCAGGGAACCGCTCGCGACGATCTCCGCCGGTTCTCCCTCGAGCGGGAGATACGCGGGATTCCGGAGCGCGTCCTCCCCGCGGAAGATCGCGACGCCGCATCCCGTGCCGACGACGACGCCGGCGCCGGAAAAGGCGACCGTTCGCGCAGGTCCCTGGACGAGGCCGCGGGAGAGGAGCGCGAGAGCGCTCGCGGCGAGCGATGCGCCGCTCAGCGCGATGACGAGCGCCGCGGCGAGCGGTACCAGCCGGCGGAACATTATGCGCGTCCTCCGGGAGAGCCCTGAGAGGCTCGAGAAGATGCTTGATTCGAGGCGCGGGCGCGTGCTTTGCTCATGGTAGCTCAAAGGTAGCGCAAAGCCGCGAAGTTCGCAAGCCATGAAGGAGCGAGATATGGTCTCTTCGCCGAGGAAGATACATCTTATCCGACACGCGGAATCGGCCTGGAACAGCGAGCGCCGCGTCCAGGGAACGGCCCTCCAGGTGGCGCTCAGCCCGACGGGAAGAGCCCAGGCGCGGCTTCTCGGGAGGCGCCTCGGGGCGCTCGATCTCGAGGCGGTCTATTCGAGCGACTCGGGGCGAACGCTCGAGACCGCGCGTCTCGCCCTCGGCGAGAGGTTCCCCCTCAGGATCTCGGAGCGGATCAGGGAGCTGTCCCTCGGCGAATGGGAGGGAAGGCTCATCGGCGATCTGCGCGAAGAGGATCCCGCGAAGCTCGATGCGTGGTACCGGAAGCCGTCGACCGTCAGGATCGAGGGAGGCGAGGATCTCGTCCGCTTCAGGGAACGCGTCGTGTCGTTTATGGACGGGAGCGTCGCGGCCGGCGGCGGCGACGTCGCCGTCATCACGCACGGCGGGGTCGTCTGCATCTACCTGACGCATATTCTGGGAATGCACTTGGACGATCTCTGGAGCTTCTCCGTCCCGAACGCCTCGATCACGACGGTCGTTCTCGACTTCAAGCCGCGCCTGAGATCCTTCGGCGACACGTCGCATCTCGACGCGTCCGCGCTCGGTCTCGACGGGATGCCGGCGCCGCTCTGAGGCGCTGCCTCCCGGCGGATCGCCCCGGCGCTCAGTCGAACGAGCCGGCCCTCCGGAGCCGGGAGAGCTTGCCCCCCGCCATTGCGAGAATGAGCGCGACGCCGGCGAGGAATCCGCCGACGTGGGCGAACCATGCCACGCCTCCCTCGCCCGTTCCGCCCAGGGAGGCGAGCGCGAAGACGAACTGGATGACGAACCAGTAGATGATGATGACGAACGAGGGCAGCATCGCCATTCTGACGAAAAAGCCGAGAAAGACGAGGGTGAGGACGCGCGCGCGGGGAAACGCGACGAGATACGCTCCGAGAACCCCCGATATGGCCCCGCTCGCGCCGATGGTCGGCACCATCGAAGAGGGATTCGACGCGATGTGGAGCGCATGGGCGGCGAGGCCGCACGCGAGATAGAAGAGAACGAATCTGACCGGCCCCAGAAGATCCTCGACGTTGTTCCCGAATATCCAGAGAAAGAGCATGTTGCCGCCGAGATGCGCGAATCCGCCGTGGAGGAACATCGACGTGAGGAGCGTGAGGAATATCGGGTGGGGGCCGGGAACGTGAACGAGCGGGAGGCCCGGCTTCACCTGCCCCACGAGATCGGTCATGTGCGTGATCTCGAAGGGCACGGCGCCGTACGACGCGACGAAGGCGTTGCCCAGCCGGGAGCCGAGCGAGAGCTGGTAGACGAAGACCGCGAGGTTCGCCGCGATGAGCGTGTACGTGGCGACGGGGCGCCGGCGCGTCGGATTGATATCCTTGAGCGGGAGAAACACGCTTCAGTCCATCCTCATGAGCACCTTGAACGCCCCGGGCCGCCGCGCCGCGCGGAAGGCCGTCTCCCAGCGATCGAGCGGGTAGACGCCGCTCAGAAACGGTAGAACCTCGACCGTGCCGTGGGCGAGCAGCGAGAGCGCCGGCTCGAACGGTCCGCACCGGGAGCCGACGACCGTGATCTCGTCGACGACGAGGGGCGCCGGGTTCCATTCGAAATTTTCATGGAACGTCGATTTGAGGACGATGCGGCCCCGGGGTTTCACGAGCTTCGCGGCGAGGGGGAGCCCGAGGGGGCTTCCCGTGCATTCGACGACGATATCCTGCGAGCGCAGGAGCTTCTTCTCCGCGCCCGGCCCATAAGTCCTGACGCCGAGCTTTCTCAGGATGGCGAGCTTCCCGGCGCTCCGGCCGAGAACGGCGAGACGGGTCGTTCTCGGCGACAGCACCTGCGCGACCATCGCGGCGAGACGCCCGTCGCCGAGGACGAGCGTGCGATCGTTCCGGTGGATTTCCATTTGCTCGGGGATCTCGCACGCCGCCGCGACGAGCTCGGTGAACGCCGCCTCCTCGTCGCTCAGGCTCGCCGGCACGGCATGAAGATTCTCGACCGGGAGAGCGAGGTACTCGGCGAAGGCGCCGTTTCGCCCGCTGATGCCGAGGACGCCGCGCGAGGCGCAGTGCTTGCCGAGACCGGCCCTGCACGTCGCGCATTTTCCGCACGGGAGGTTGATCTCCCCGACGACGCGTTTTCCGACGAGGCGTCTCGCCGGCGCAGCCGCCACCGTTCCGACGAATTCGTGTCCCGGGACGCCGCGGAACGACAGGTAGCCTCGCAGGATCTCGAGGTCCGTCGAGCAGATCCCCGCGAGGCGCACCCTGACGAGCGCTTCCCCGGCCCGGAGGCGAGGCGCCGGCACGGTCGCGAGAGCGAGCTTTTTCCCGTCGAAAACGAGCGCTTTCATCTTACGGCCGTCCCGCGCGTTTCGAAGCTTCAGGCGATTTTGTCGCTCACCGAGAGATCTCCGGCCGGATCGCGCTCGCGCGCCGCCATGAGGAGCAGCTCCCCGGGGCCCAGGTTGAGCACGGCGTGCGACACTCCCGGGAGGATCCGTACGCATCTTGTCTGCGCCTCGAGGTGGAGCTCCTGAAGCTCGCCGGAAGGGGATTTCCATTTGAGAAGGCCTTCCCCCTCGAGAGGGCAGAGCCATTCGGCGGCGCGCGGGTGATAGTGATTTCCCCGCGTCGCGCCGGGCCGTGATCGAACGATGTGTATCGTCTTCGGATCTATGTCGATGTCCTTCTTCTCCCACGGGAAAAGCACCCAGCCGCGTTCGTCGCAATGCCTGCATTCCTCGATCGGGTAGGTCTCGATCTGTCCGCCCCTCTCGCCGTATATGGTCTTTTGCATCGCGCACCTCAATTGTCTTGATTCCCCGGAGGATTGTATCCTAACCTGCTGAAAATGCAAGGAGCGAGAAGCGCGATCCCGGCGCATCATCCCTGAACCTCGACGGGAGGCTTCCATGGACCCCGACAAGAAGAAATATATCATAGACGAGATCAGCGCGCAGGAAGCGTGGCGTCTCTTCAGGATACTGGCCGAGTTCGTCGAGGGATTCGACATGCTCGCGAATATCGGGCCGGCGGTGACCTTCTTCGGGTCGGCGCGGGCGACCGAGGGAGAGCCGGAATACCAGGCCGCCCGCTCGCTCGCCTCCAAGCTCGCGAAAGAGGGATGCGCGATCATCACGGGGGGCGGGCCGGGCGTGATGGCGGCCGCGAACCGCGGCGCCCAGGAGGGGGGCGGGCTTTCGGTCGGGCTCAATATCGAGCTTCCCTTCGAGCAGCGCCCGAACGTGTACGTCGACAAGCTCATCGGGTTCCGCTACTTCTTCGTCCGCAAGGTGATGTTCGTCAAGTACTCCGTCGCCTTCGTCATCCTGCCCGGAGGCTTCGGGACGATGGACGAGCTCTTCGAGGCGCTCACGCTCATACAGACGCACAAGATCAAGCCGTTCCCCGTGTACCTCCTCGGGAAGAGCTACTGGGAGGGGCTCATCGACTGGGTGAAGAACGTCATGGTGAAGGAGGGCAAGATCTCGGCCGAAGAGCTCGATATTCTGCATGTCGTGGACGACCAGCAGGAGATCGTCGAAGGGATTCGGGCGGTGCGGAAGGCGATGGATCTCTGAGAAGCGCGGTCCCTGGGAAGCGGGCGCGGCCCCGCGGGGCGCCCGACGAACCGCTTCGATTCTCAGCGTGCGATGAAATAGCCGATCGCCAGGAGGGCTCCCGTGAGCGCGTGGCACACGATCGTGAGCGCGTTCGCGGGGGCCATCTCTTTCGGGGAGCCGTGCCGCTCCCGCGCGATCGCGGCCGCCTTGATCGCGAAGGGAAGGGCGGCCAGAGCGACGAGCGTCGTCCGCGGCATGAGCCCCAAGGCCGCTCCGAGCGGTATCGGCGCGAACGACAGAAGAACGATCCATCCGTAGACCCTCGACGATTTCGAAAGCCCCATCCTCACGACGAGCGTGCGCTTTCCGGCGCGCGCGTCGGCGTTCATGTCCTGGAACTCGTTGATGAAGACGACCGCCGCGATGAGGCCGGCGAGGGGGAGGGATGCGAGGGCGCTCTCCCACGACCAGGCGCGTGTCTGCACGAAGTACGATCCGGCGACCGCGAGAACGCCGAAATTCAACCCGATGAAGAGCTCGCCGAAGCCCCGGCTCGCGAGATTGACCGGCGGCGCCACGTAGAAAACCCCGCTCGCGATGCCGACGGCCCCGAGAAGAAGGATGTACGGTCCCCGGAGCGCGGCGAGAACGGCGCCGACGGCGAGCGCCGCGGCGAGGAGGGAGACGGAAAGGACGAGCACCGCCCGGGGGGAGAGAAGATTCTCCTGGATGAGGCGGCTCCCTCCCGTGAAGGGGCGGACGAACTCGGTGTTGAAGGCGTCGTTCCCCGAGCGATGGTCGAAGTAGTCGTTCGCGACGTTCGTGCCGAGGTGTATGAAAACGACGCCGGCGAGCGTGAGGGCGAAGAGGAGCGGGTCGAACGCGCCTGTCCGCGCGTGCGCGATGGCCGTCCCGAGAAAGACGCTTATGACGCTCGCGGGGAGGAACTCCGCCCGGAGCTCCCTGACGAGAATGGATGGCTTGATCATACCGTGCCCACTATACGGCATCGGGAAGGTCTCGAGCAAATAAATTGGGCTCTCCTGATGGAGAGCCCGGGAAGCCGCATCGGCCGACGGCGGGAAATAAAAAAGCGGAGGTCTCTGATCTCCGCTTTTTGCTCCTGCTCTGGTGATTTCTCGCGGATTTTATCGCTCTAGAAACCCCAAACGCTCTTGCCCCATACCGACTTGCCCCATACGCTCTTGCCGAGGAGGAGCATCGTGACGATGAAGCTCATGTGCGTGAAGTGGAACATCTCGAACCTCCTTTTTGTTTCTCACCGTTGCCGTTGACTGCTTCCTGATCCACGTAATATCAAGTCGCGTGCCAAAGTTGCCGATTGTTCCCGGTTGTTTCCGGGCGGCTGCAACGCGTTGTAAACAATGCAATTACTGGCCGCAGTGGCAGCGCGGTCCATCGGGTGCCGATGGCCCGCCCGATCAAATGTGTAAGATAAATTTGACGCTGAATAGAGAGTAGTTGTTTAACTATTTTATTATCAATATATTAAAGTGTAAATAATATATTACACAAGTGTAAACAAATAATTACTTTTTCAGGACGATGCCCAGCGGGTCGATCTCGTNATGAAGAATTTCGATTTCTCTCGCCGTNGGAGGCGCCGTCGTCCCGAGCTTTGGGGCGACCTCGATCTCGAAGGAGGTCGCGGCCTCGACGTCGGCGACCGTCACGCCCGGATGCATGGCGATGAGCCTCATCGTCTTGTTCTTCCCGCCGAAGTCGAAGACGCCGAGCTGCGTGATGACGCGGTACGGTCCCGAGTTCTTCGGAAGTCCGGCGCGCTCGCGGGCCCCCTCGCCGCCGAGCCATCCCGGGGTCGTGACGAAATCGCACTTTTCGACGAGGCGCTTCTTGTCCTGGCGGATGATGATGATCGTGCGTCGCGCGAAGGAGCCGACGTCGTTGGCGCCGCCGCTCCCCGGCAGGCGCGCCTTCGGGTGGTCGTGTTCGCCGATGACCGTCGTGTTGATGTTCCCATGCATGTCGAGCTGCGCCGCCCCGAGAAATCCGAAATCGACGTAGCCCGCCTGCGCGAACGACATGACGTCGTGCATGCTCGATGCCGCGACGGCGCGGTGGAAGGTGCGGGAGTCCCCGACCGAGATCGGCAGCGTCGGGATCTGCGCCCCGATACCTCCGGCCTCGAAGATGATGAGAAGGCCGGGAGCGTGCGTCTTCTGCGCGAGCATGCCGGCGAGCATCGGAAGTCCCGTTCCGACGAGGGCCGAGGTGTTGTCCTCGAGCAGCTTCGAGGCGACCGAGATGAGGAGCTCGTTCTCCGTATAGCCGATCGTTTCCGCCATCGATGATCCTCGCTATTCCTTTTTCCCCTTGAGCCACGGCGCGCGCATCCGCTCCTCGAGCGCCTCGACGCGTCTCAGGTGCTCGAGCTTCTTCGCGCCGCCGGCGACCTCGAGGTACTCGGCGAAGTCTTTCACGCCGTACACATATTTGTCGAAGAAGCGCTCGGCGCCCTCGTCCGTCTTCGAAACGGAGAGCCATTCGCCGATGATCTCCTCGTCGAAAAAGTAGAGGTAGGGCATCTGGCACGGATGCGAGCCATGCGGCACCTCGACGACGGCGTCGACGTACATATAGGGAATCACGGTGCGCCACGGGGCGCTCCGAATCTCCTCCTCATCGACGATCCGCTCCGTCGTCACGACGAGGCGCCGCGCCGAGCGGGCGAGCTCGTAATCCATGATGAGGATGCCGTCGATCTGGCAGTTGCCGTACTTGTCGCACCGCGGCACGTGCATGAGAACGACGTCCGGATTGGCGGCGGGGATCAGCGTCACCGGCTTGCCGGTGAAGGGATCGAGCGCCGATTTCGCGGACGAATACTTCAGCGTATCGGTGCCGAGAAGGTTCCGGGCCGGGACGAACGGCACGCCCATCATCCCCGCGAGGAAGCGCCACTGGTAGCCGGCGTTCGACGTCTCGGCGACGACCTTGACCGCGCCCGATTCGACGGCGCGCCGCCCGGCCGCGGAGAGGCCGCGGAGCTCGTGGCCGAACGAATAGGCGGCCTCGACCTTCGAAACGCATCCCGCGCCGATGAGCGTGTCGAGATCGTGCACGGCGGTCTTGCCGGCGATCGCGAGGTTGCGGCGCTTCCGGCGGATGATCTCGTAGATGATCGACATCGCGACCCTGATATGGCCGAATCCTCCCGAGGCGAGGTACGAGCCGTCCGGGATATATTTCTCCACCGCCTCCGCCACCGTCATCCGTTTGTCGACGAGGGCGGTCGACTTGTTCGCCGCGATCCAGGCTCGCTGCTCGTCGGGATCGTGAAACCCGAGAAGCTCGCCCTTTCCTTCTTCGAGAATGTCCATTCGTTCCTCCGGATGCGTTATTCGAGACAGCCGAGATTGCGGGCGATCACGATGCGCTGGATCTCGCTCGTCCCCTCGCCGATCTCGAGGAGCTTCTGGTCGCGGTAGAAGCGCTCGATCTGGTACTCGCGCATGAGGCCGTAGCCGCCGTGGATCTGCACGGCGTGGTTCACGGCCCGGCTCATGACCTCGCTGCAGTAGAGCTTCGCCATGGCCGCCTCCTTCGTGAAGGGGCGCTTCTGCTCGCAGAGCCAGCATGCCTTGTAGAGAAGGCTCCGCGCCGCCTCGATCTCCATCGCCATGTCGGCGAGCTTGAACGCGACGGCCTGGAAGCTCGCGAGCGGCTTTCCGAACTGCCGGCGCTCCTTCGCGTAGGCGAGCGCGAGCTCGAAGGCGCCCTGCGCGCCGCCGAGCCCCATCGCGGCGATCGCGAGGCGGCCGCGGTCGAGGGTCGAGAGCATCTGCTTGAAGCCCTCGCCGCGCTTTCCCATGAGGTTCTTCTCGGGGACCCTGACGTTGTCGAAGTAGAGCTCGCCGGTGTTGGACGAGCGCCACATCATTTTCTTGTGCATCGTCTTCGTGGTGACGCCCGGGGTCTTGTTCGGGACGAGGATGCAGGAGAGCTCGCTCTTTCCTCGTGCGCGCTCCCCCGTCTTCGCCTGGACGATGATGATCTCGGACATGGGAGAGGAGGAGTTCGTGATGAATATTTTGCTCCCGTTGATGATCCATTCGCCGCCCTTGAGCTCGGCGGTCGTCTGGCTTCCCCCCGCGTCGCTTCCCGCGTTCGGCTCGGTGAGTCCGAAGGAGGCGAGCGCCTCGCCGCGGCAGAGGCGGGGGAGCCACTCGCGTTTCTGCTCGTCGTTTCCGAAATAGAAGATGGGCCCGATGCCGAGCG
>JGI20214J51088_10001573_pt1 | contig 15551 bp, 9 predicted proteins | sample WetSurMetagenome_FD_51088 | JGI IMG/M metagenome (IMG submission 51088) | reverse complement strand
ATAAGAACAATTGTAATATTAAATATAAAAGTATCAGTCTTCATCCCAAATATATATTTTGAAGGAGCATAAAAATGGGTCCGAAAATTTAAAACTCCTTTTTTATAAGGATCGAGATAGATTGGATCTGTATTTTGAACCAGCGTATTATTATAGAGCAGAATTTTTTTCCTTTCGTAAGGTTTTGTAACTATTTCAAGAAGTTTATAGTTATAATATTCATCTTCGAGTTTCTTTAGTTTCAGATCATTCATATTGTAAAAAGAATCCTTCCTGTCACTTACGGCATTAGAAATTCTGTTGAACATTTTATCCAATCTGTCAAGATATTTTGAAAGTGAATCACCAACCCCGGGATTAAATTCATATGGGGTCAAATCCATCATATAATTGAACAAAGGAACATGATATACTGATGACATTTTCTCCAATTCGTTTTTAAGAAGTAGTAGTCTTGTGAACTTACGTGTTGATTTCCTTAGAACAAGATCTTCGTTATTCCCTATATTTTTGGGATTACTTCTATACTCAAAAAACGTAGTTTCCAGTGCATCTCTCAGTGCCTTTATCCTGTGAACCTTATTAAATTCAGCTTCACTTCTTTTCTTTTCGAGGTCGTAATATGTATCACCCTCCCTGGTAAATTGTGTCTGACTGTATTTATTGTCCTTGAACTGAGATACAATGAGGGCTTCATAGGTCCAGCGTGTAGGCATAATTTCCGCGATTAGCGGCACTTTATCGACATTGCCTATTTTCCGGTTTAACTTATCAAATGGAAACATGGCTCCGCTGAGCACCATCATTGGGATTATCAGAAGGGGGATGACAATATATATAGTTATGGCAGAGTTGAAAGAAGCTGATATATTCAGGCCAAGCATGTTGGCACAAAAAGCAGTGGAAAATAATGCCAGCCAGTAATGAAAATACATTCCTTTTATAGCCAGGATAGGATTTGCGATGGATATAAACAATAGAGTCTGAATCGACGATATAAGAATAAGAATAGCAACTTTGGATAACAGGTAACTGTTGCGGCTTAAATTCAAAAAATGCTCCCGTTTCAGAATTTTTCTATCCCTGAAAATTTCCTCGGCACTAATTGTCAATCCGAGAAAAAGAGCCACGATAAGACTCATAAAAATATAAATAGGGATATTTTCATTCTCGCTGAAAATGTAAATATCTGAATCAGGGTCAGGAATATATCTGATAATGAACGAAAGTATGAATCCAAGGATAGGGGCCTCGAGCAGAGTCAGCAATACATACTGTGTATTTGAGATTTTGCTCTTAAGATCCCTGTAAAAATATATCTGGAATTGTTTTAGCAGGCCTGGTCTCTGGAGGTTTTTATGAGGTGGCTCTTTGATTTCAGGTACGCTAACAAATGGGTGCTTATTAATAAAAGAGTTTGCCCATTCATCAGGTTTAACTTTCCTTTTTTCAGTGTATTTTCCGAACTCATCGACAACCATCGTTTCAATAATATTAAAGATGGTCTCAGGATTTACATTACCGCATGAAGGGCATTCTCCTTGTTTGGAATTGATCTGGGCATCGAGGGTTTTAAAGTAAATTACAGAATCAACAGGGTTGCCAAAATATGCCATGCACCCACCCTGATCCAGAATAATTACTTTATCAAACATCTTGAATATTTCAGAGGATGGCTGATGAATTACGGTAAATATTAGTTTCCCCTTTAGAGTGAGGTCGCGTAAAAGATCCATCAGGTTTTCAGAATCTCTTGAAGAGAGTCCGGAAGTAGGTTCATCGAGAAACAATAATAATGGTTCCCTGATAAGCTCCAGTGCTATATTCAACCTTTTCCTCTGACCCCCGCTGATAACTTTGTTGAAAGGTGATCCCACTTTTAATTCTCTCTTTTCAAGTAATCCGAGATTTGAGAGAGTCTGATCTACCAGCTGGATTATTTCATCCCGGCTTTTATCTTTAAAGCACTGACAAGCTGCAAAATAGAGGTTTTCGAATACCGTCAGATCTTCAATAAGCAGATCATCCTGGGGTACATATCCCAAGACGCCTTCAAGATCTCTATTGTCTTTTGTTACATCTAAACCGTTTATTTTAACAGTGCCAGACGAAGGTTTCTGAATTCCACTCATCAGATTCAGCAATGTAGTTTTCCCCGAACCGCTCGCACCCATTATTCCAATAAGCTTCCCCTCTTCTACTGAAAAACTTACATTATCTACTGCCGTTTTGCCCTCTCTGAATTCATAAGAGAGATTTTCAACCGTAAATGAGATTTTATGGATAATAATATCCGACAGAAAGGTAGAACTGATATCACTGTAATAGATTGAATGGCCTTGTTGCGACTTTATCGAGCCTCCTTTGGCAAATGAATAGACCTGCCCCGATCTGATAGGAAGTCCGTTAAGATATAACTGATCATCTGAAATATATCTGATAAAATACAGATCGACACTTTCAATCCGAATAATTATAATCCTGGTGTTTTGGTAACCGGTTACCATTTTTTTGCATAAATCGCATTTCTCATCACCGGGAGCCAGTACCAGAATAGCAGGATTAATCAGGTTTTCAGAGTTGTCATTTTTTACAAATTGTTCAATGGCCTCAAATTCAAGGGAAGATATTTTAAATACTTCAGCTACAGTATTTATTATATTCATTCTCTGAAGGGTGAACTGCCTGCCGGTATTTACCAGTTCATAAAGCCGCATCAGAACCACAACTTTCTGTTCCTGGTTTAGTGTCCGGTTTATCTTTTTGCAGATCCCGAGTATTTTTACAGAATCTTTGACAGATGGAGTGGATGGTTCAGCTATATTTGATTTCTGCATTACCGGGCCGGCATGCTCATCAAAAAGTGCCAGATATTCTTTAACAGATTCACTGGTAAGCTGCTTATTCAGAAAGTCGGAAACGTATTCCCGTTCATTCACAAGAATTCCCCTGTCCTGCTTAACGATCAGGGCAAACAACTCCATTAATGCCTTTAGAATTTCCTCACTCATAACTCAGCTGCGAAATTCAGCGTACCGAAATACCGAAGGTATAAAAACTATNTTTTAAATACTGCANGTCAATAAATTTAATTTACATTGGTCCATGGCAGTCAGAGGTCACGTATTGTAAACGTACTTATTATTACCCATTTCTACAAAAATTTCTAAAAAGACTGTAAAATATGATAAATGAGTATCGGTAATCATGAATATTTTAATAAAAAAGCTACTGAAGTTGCAGTAGCTTTTTACATAATATTTTAAATTTAATCAAATAAACAGTAGCATCTGATTATTTTTTATCATAGACAGCTGTAGTTTTCATTTCCCCGTCGCGTCCTGGCCTTGTTGAATCAATTGTCAGGGTTTTTCCTTCATCACTCAACTTCCAGGTCTCCGTCGATTTTATTTCCCTGCTTTCTCCATTCATGTCAAAAACCATGGTTGTGGTAATTGTTATTGATGTTTTATCTTCCGACCATGCAACGGTTGATTTTGATTTCATATCCATCATCCCGGTATTTTCCGAGACTTTGCCATCGAGTGTGTAATTCGAGGTCATTTTCATTTCCCCATCAGGACCGGCCATTGTCCTTTCGGTTGAAAGTGTGTTTCCATCCTGTTTAACAACAAATATCGCTGATGCCATCCGAAAAGGACTATCGCCGAATTTACTTTTTGATTCATTAAGAGCCCAGCTTCCAGAAAAATTTACAGAGCTGGTTTGAGCGGATACTTGCATGAAAAATAGAATTGAGAGCCCGATCATCATCAAAGATCTTAATGCTTTCATTGAATTTAAATTGAAAATGTGTACGGTTTTCATAATTAAATATTTTAAATGGTTAGTATTGAACATAAAGGCCAGACTTCTTTGAATTCTTATATACGGTAGTTAATAGTCAAAAAAAACATACTATGAAAGTAAATTTCAATGGACTAAATTCACTGAAACCCTGAGGAGCCTTGTAGGAAGAGTTAAGCCTTACTTCACCAAGGCCACACAGGGAGAATGTGGAGATTGGGAGAATCGAACTCCCGACCTTGTGACTGCCAGTCACACGCTCTAGCCAACTGAGCTAAACCCCCAAAGATTTGGTAAATGTAATAATAAAATGAAAAGATGCAAATAGTTTAAGGCTAAGGTTAAGGTTAAGGTAAAGAGCCTCTCAACCTCAGCCTTAGCCTCAACCTCAAATATTATGATAACCTTAACATTATAGTTTTGCCGGAAAGACACTATTTTGTAATTTTGCCGGACAAAAAAAATGACTGAAGTCAAAAGACAGAAGTCGGAAGAATTTCTTTAAGCTTCTGACTTCCGTCTTCCAGCTTCCGACTTAGAGATGTATTATGCCAGCTTTGATCTAGATTTCAATGTAGTGGTATTATCAATAAATATTACTGTACTCAAATATGTACGATAACCTTAGAAGATGGCTCGATATTGATGATCTGCTTTTTCAATCGCGGAATAAGGAGTATGGTGCCTATCAGCTAAGAAAAAGGTATAATTCTGTGCTTGTCGGGTGTATTATTATAGCATCCTTATCAATGAGTCTGGCTGTAATACTCCCATTTATCCTTACTCCCCGTGCCGATACTGTACACTATGGGAACCGGGGTTATACCCAGATTGAGATAGAGAATCTTGAACCGCCAAGAGAAGAAATCTATATTCCACCACCACCACCACCACCACAATCTGTAAAAGTAGAGGAGATAACAAAATATGTTCCGCCTGTAGTTGTTGATAGTGTCCCTCCTCTTGAAAAATCACTGCTTTCAACTGATGAATATTTGAATCAGACAACAAATGATAAGGTTGATGGTAAAGGAACAGGCACCGGAGATGATCTTACTATAGGACAGGATGGAACCGAAACAGATGAGCCATTTTTCCTGGTTGAGGTCATGCCATCTTTTAAAGGTGGAGGTATTGAAAAATTCAGAGCATGGGTTCAGAATCGGACCACATATCCGAAAGAAGCTATTGATAAAAAGATAAAGGGTAAGGTTTATCTAACCTTTATTGTTGAAAAAGATGGCTCGGTTACTAATGTTACCGTTGTTAAGAGCGTTGACCAAATGCTCGATGCTGAAGCTGCAAAAGCAATCTCTGAATCGCCCAAATGGACGCCCGGACTCCAGAGAGGATTACCTGTCAGAGTAAGATACTCAATCTCTCTGAATTTTAGTTTTTAATATTTAATTATCAACAATAGAGGGAGTTAAACATATTTGCTTTTTCAATGTTTTTCTTATCTTTATGAGCATCTATTCTAAAATTATTTATATGAAAAGAATTTTACCCTTTATTTTAACCTTGGCAATCCTTCTTTCAGGTTGTGGCTCATCAAAGAAACAGCTCGAGAAAGGAAACTACGATGCTGCTATTCAGAAGGCTGTTAAACAGTTACGGAAAGATAAAACTGATGTTAAGCAGATTGATATTCTTGATCAGGCATATACAGTTGCAAATAAACAGGATAATGAAAGAGTACGAATGCTGAAGACAGAAGGAAAAGCAAATAACTGGGATGAAATATACCTTGTTTATAAAGCATTGTATGACAGACAATCACTTGTTACTACTGTTACTCCTTTGAACAGGAATGGCAGTTCGGTTGATTTTCCTTACGTTGACTATATGCCGGATATGGTTAATGCCAAGCACAAGGCCGCTGATTTCTACTATGCCCATGGAAGTGAACTGATGAAAAGCGGAATTAAAGAATCTTACAGGCAGGCTTTTGCCGAATTCGTTAGAGCAAAAGAATATGTAGGTGATTATGAGGGAATTGACAGCAAGATCCAGGAGTCAAAAATTCAGGGAATGAGCAGGGTATTTATTTCAATCCAAAATTCTTCAATTCTGAAATTCCCGAAAGAATTTGAAGATGATCTCCTCGCTCTCGATTTACCACGACTGAATTCCGAATGGGTGGAATATCATACACAGAGTCTGAATGAAAATATTCAATACGATTATCTTGTGAATGTTAATATCAGAAGTATTGCTGTAAGTCCTGATCAGTCAATACAACGCGACTCAGTCATTAAAAAAAATATAGAAGATGGTTTCTCATATGTGCTGGATAAAAAGGGCAATGTTATGAGAGATTCACTTGGAAATGATATAAAACAAAAGAAGTACAAGGCTGTTCAATGTGCTCTTGTTGAGACGATCCAGAGAAAGGCTTGCCGCATAGATGGTGATGTTGAAGTGATACAGATGAACCCTAATAAAGTAGTAAAAAAAGATCCAATCGGCGCCCAGTCAAATTTTGAAAATATCTCTTCCAGGGCTATTGGTGATCTTCAGGCTCTTAATTCTGATCAACTCCAGAGGACTAAAACTTCGATAGTGCCATTTCCTAATGATATTGACATGATAATGCGATGTTCGGAGTCTCTGAAAATGGCGATCAGGGGAATGATACAGAACGACAGAAGATTTATTTACTAGATTATTACCGGAGAAATTTTGACCGCAAATTCCATCCCGATAGCTATGTATTTCTTCAGAATTCATGTAACATATTTTATTCATTTCTCTTTTGAATTTTACCCCCTTTCAATTTCCCCCAAGGCGAAAGGGAAAACCGCTCCTTCCCCCGTGGGGGAATCCCGATAGCTATCGGGAGCTATCGGAAAGCAGAGAAGGTACAAAGCACGCAAAGCTTGAACTAAATATTGTTCCTTTGCGTTCTTTGTTTTAAATCTTTGCGACCTTTGCGGTTAATTGTTTTAAAAAAGTTAGAATGATTGATACAAATAAACCCCTTGAAAGGGCAATTCTTATTGGAATCTTGAATAAAGGGCAGGAGGAAAGCGAAGTTAAAGATTACCTCGAAGAACTGTCATTCTTAACACAAACAGCTGGAGCGGACCCGGTTAAACGTTTTATTCAGAAACTCGACGTTCCGAATCCGCGCACGTTTGTTGGCTCTGGTAAGATAACTGAACTTGCCCTTTTTGTCGCCGAGAATAAAATCGATATCGCGATTTTTGATGATGAACTGACACCAACTCAGCTAAGAAATATTGAAGATGCCCTTGGGTGTCGTATCCTCGACAGGACCAACCTTATCCTCGATATTTTTGCGCACCGTGCACGAACCTCTCATGCCCGCACCCAGGTTGAGTTAGCTCAATATCAATATCTTCTTCCACGGCTTACGGGCATGTGGACACATCTCGAGAGACAAAGAGGAGGAATCGGTTTAAGAGGACCAGGAGAAACTGAAATTGAGACTGACAGACGGGTTATACGCGATAGAATTTCTCTGCTGAAAGAACAGTTGAAAAAGATAGATACCCAAATGTCGACACAGAGAAAAAACCGTGGGAAAATGATCAGAGTTTCACTGGTGGGCTACACAAATGTGGGTAAGTCAACAATAATGAATTTATTAAGTAAATCGGATGTTTTTGCTGAGGATAAACTTTTTGCCACACTTGATACTACGGTCAGGAAAGTAGTTATCGGAAATCTGCCTTTTCTTCTTTCAGATACAGTGGGATTCATCCGGAAATTACCAACCGATCTCATTGAATCATTCAAATCAACACTCGATGAAGTAAGGGAATCTGATTTACTTGTTCATATCGTCGACATTTCGCATCCTGCTTTTGAAGAGCAGATAAAAGTTGTCAATTCCACCCTGAAAGATCTGAATGTTTCGGAAAAACCGCTGATAATTGTGTTTAATAAAATTGATGCTTTCTCTTATACTTTAAAGGAGGAGGATGACCTCACTCCTGTATTAAAAGATAACTATTCGTTGTCTGATCTCAAAAAAACATGGATGTCATCCGATAAACATCACCATACAGTCTTCATGTCGGCAAAGACAAAAGAAAATATAGAAGAGCTAAGGAAACTTCTTTATGAAGAGGTAAAGAAATTGCATATAAAAAGGTATCCTTACAACGATTTTCTGTACGAGGTATAATCCGTCCAATCCAATCTTTTTTACCCCCTAAATCCCCCAAATGGGGGACTTTTTTCCCTGTACCCCCAATATGGAGGACTATTTTTCTTTGCCCCCCATATGGGGGGTTGGGGGGTCAATATAATTTATTGGCCGCCATATACTCCGCAATCTGAACGGCATTAGTAGCCGCACCTTTTCGGATGTTATCAGATACTATCCAGAGATTAAGACATTTTTCTCTCGAAAAATCCCTCCTGATCCTTCCAACAAAAACCTCATCCCTGTTGTGAGCGAGAATTGGCATCGGATATTTGTTCTCTGCAGGATTATCATAAACAACAACACCCGGGAAATGACTTAGCAGTTGTACAATATCTTCAATTTTGAAATCCTTTTCAAACTCAATATTAACAGCTTCTGAATGACCACCCACCACAGGTATCCTTACTACAGTTGCTGTTACCTGAATAGTCTGATCTTCAAGTATTTTACGGGTTTCATCAAGCAGTTTCTGCTCCTCTGTTGTATAGCCATCGGGCTGAAATGTTCCGCCATGCGGGAAACAGTTTTTATCAATCTGATGAAAGTAGGCCATATCTCCTTTAATCCCTGCTCTCTCATTCTCCATTTGTGTAACAGCTTTCACACCCGTTCCTGTAACCGATTGATATGTTGCAACAACGAGTCTTTTTATCTGGTACTTCCTGTGAAGTGGGGCCAGTGCCATAACCAGCTGTATTGTTGAGCAGTTAGGATTTGCAATTATCCTGTCGCCTTTTTTAATAACATGACTATTTATTTCAGGCACTACCAGCGGAATGTTTTTATCCATCCGCCAATATGATGAGTTGTCAATTACAACAGTTCCGTTTTTTGCAAAAACAGGAGCCCAATCCCTCGATGTCGAAGCCCCGGCTGAGAATATTGCAAATTCAGGTTTTGCTTCCACTGCCTCCATTACGCTTACCACCTTAACAGGCTTCCCCTTAAATAAAATCTCCTTTCCAACTGATTTTTCCGAAGCGGCAGGCAGTAGCTGCGACACAGGGAAATTTCTTTCCTCCAGTACTTTCATCATTGTCCTGCCTACCATTCCGGTGGCTCCTACAACAGCAGTTTTCATATTTCTTTTTTTGGAATAAATTAAGTTATTGTTTAAATTTACTGTAACATTAAAACTGTCAAAATTAGCTTTTTTTTCAATTCGTCCCGCTGCATGAAAAAAGTTATTTTGTTGGCTTTATTAATGCCATTGCCGGCATTTGGCCAAATCGTGGAAAACTTCGAATCGGAAAGCATTGTCAACTGGGTACAGAATATTGATGGTCGCTGGAAAGCCGATACTGCCTCCAGCCTTTCCGGGAAATTTTCATTGCATCATATATTTGATAATCCCGATGCGGGAGCGGACCGTATAGGAATCAACATAAAGAATCTTCACCCTGATGATGGTCTGACAAGCTGGTCATTCCTGATAAGACATGGATATGATCCATCGTCATCAAATAACTGGTCGGTATTCCTTATGTCTGATGCAGCTCCCGCCAGCATGTCACCCGATGGAGGTACCAATGGATTTGCAATTGGTGTAAACCTGACAGGGTATGATGATACTCTTCGGCTCTCAAAAATTAAGAATAAAGAGATTACAACTCTGATAAATTGCCGCATAAACTGGCAAAATGATATTGGAATGACCAGCGGAGCACAAATAAAAGTAGAGAGATCAAAGGATGGAAAATGGAGCGTCTCGGTATTCAGATCAAACGGGGATCTTATCGGTATCTCATCTGGNACNGACAACGAACTCTTCAACCNCGGGTGGTTTGGGATATTCTACAGATACTCATCCACTCGCGACAGGCTTCTCTGGATCGATAATGTAAGGATTGATGGAACATTTTATGAAGATAATAAGCCACCAGCAATAACAGGTTGTCAGGTATCAGGGAAGAACTCGGTGGTAATTGTTCTGAATGAAGAACCGGTAAATGATGATATGATTCCGGAAAATTTTTCACTGAATCATGAGGCAACCAGAGCAATTTCTGTACTTAAAGTAAGGAATCTGACTTATAAAATATTTTTTGCTGAAAAATTTGAAAACAGATCTTCAAATACCTTGATTATTAAAAGAATATGTGATGTTTCGGGGAATTGTATTCAGGATATCAGATTGGAATTTATACCTGCATGGGCCGGAACAGGTGATGTAATAATATCTGAAATAATGCCGGATCCTCTGCCTCAGGTTTCATTGCCGGCAAGAGAGTATATTGAAATAACAAACAGAACAGANTATTCTTTCAATCTTAAAGACTGGANACTCTCTACTGAAAGCCAGTCAACAATATTCCCTGAAAGTATTATTAATCCTTCTGATATCATTATTATATGTGCTGTACAGGACACCCTGCAATTTCAAAAATTTGGAAGAGTTTTAGGGATTAAACAATTTCCCTCGCTTACTGATGAAGGAAAACTTTTATATCTCTCTGACAGCACGGGCACCTTCATTCATGGAATAGATTACTCGTCAGAATGGTATAAGGATGATTTAAAATCACAGGGTGGATGGTCATTGGAAATGATAGATGCAAGATTTCCTTTTTATTTTAAGGACAACTGGAAAGCATCAGACTCAAGGAATGGTGGTACCCCGGGGAAAGTCAATTCAGTAAAGGAAAACAATCCTGATATTTCATTTTATGGGATTCAGAATGTTTTTGCTGATGACAGCGCTAACATTCACATACGGTTTTCAGAACCTGTTTTTAACTTCTCCAGCATTTTAAACAGTATTAAAATCGGAGATACCAGGCCAACTGATTATACCCAGACTGACCTGCTATTTTGTGAATACACTGTTAAAACCTCAGCGTTTCTCAGGAAATCACAACAATATAAGCTTAAGATTGCAGATGGAATTTTAGATTTTGCCGGAAATATGATGCAAAGATGTGAATTTTATTTTGGTCTTTGCGAACAGGCAGAGTTGGGGAATATTCTGTTTAATGAAGTCCTCTTCAATCCTTTGCCAGGCGATCCCGATTACCTGGAAGTGTATAACTGTTCGGATAAAATTATCGACGCTTCACGATTGGAGATCGTATCTGNTGATGATGCCACAGGTGAAAGATCAGGAATAGTGAGGCTTTCGGATGAAAGGAAATGCCTTATGCCCCGGGAGTACTTTGCAATAACTACAGACCCGAAAAGGATTTCTGAAAGATATTTCTCCGCAGACCCTGACCATCTCTTTGAGTCTGCTTCTCTTCCTTCAATGTCCGACGACAAAGGCCATGTGATCCTGTATAATAGGGAACTCGACAAAATCGATGAACTAAGCTATAATGATGAAATGCATTTTTCTCTTCTGTCAAATCATGAGGGTGTTGCTCTGGAGAAAACTAACCCGCAAAATAAATCGGAAGAGAAACTCAACTGGCATTCTGCTTCCGGTAGCTCCGGATGGGGCACACCTGGTGCACCAAATTCNGTATTTGCTGAGGTCCCATCAACGAATGATAAAATTGCTTTATCGTCATCAAAGATAACTCCCGACAATGATGGTAATGAAGATATTCTTACAATAAGGTTGAACCTGAGTGGTATTGGAAATATCGTGTCTCTGATAGTTTATGATGAAGCCGGGAATTATGTCAGGAAAATAGCCTCAAATATACTGGTCAGCCCCAACACTTCATTAATCTGGGATGGAACTGCTGATGACGGTACACTTGTGAATACAGGCATATATATTTTACTACTAAACCTGTATAACGATAGCGGCAAAACGGAACGCTGGAAAAAAGTCTGCACTTTAATAAGAAAATAGGCTAAGGTTAAGGTTGAGGTTAAGGTTAAGGTTAAGAGAGACTTAGCCCGAACATCTACCTCTACTTCAGAGTTAAAATTTATTTTTATACAATGTTATACAAGAGTTTTACAGAAATGCCGGTATGGCAGAAAGCACACAGATTGGCGATTGATGTATTCAAACTGACAATTAATTTACCAAGGTCAGAGGATTACAGCCTGACATCACAGATTCGTAAATCATCAAACAGTGTCGCTGCTTGTATTGCTGAAGGATTTGGCAGAAGTTCTAAAAGAGATAAATCGAATTTCTACATAATTGCACGAGGTTCGTCTTTTGAGACGCAGAATCATCTCTTATATGGCAATAAAGTAGGGTACTTTGACTTGCAGATAACAAATCGGCTCTTTGATGAATACAATAAACTAATCTTTGAGCTAAATAAAGTAATAAAATCTTTAGGAGGCTAAGGTAAGGCTAAGGTTGAGGTTGAGGTTTATAACTTCTCAACCTCAGCCTTAACCTCAACCTATATTCTTTAGTGGTAAAAAAGATCAAAGTGACGAGATCATCTCCGTCATAATGGTTGTCATTCTTGCCTCGGTTTTGGCAGCCTCCTGCTGAACTGACTGATGGGTCGTATACTCAATTTTTCCTTCAACACCCAAATCGGTTATTACACTTACTGCGAAGCATGGTAATTTCATGTGACGAGCTATAATGACTTCCGGGGTTGTGGACATGCCAACAGCATCAGCCCCGATTATTCTGAAATATTTATATTCAGCCGGTGTTTCAAAGGTAGGGCCACTTGTAGATAAATAAACTCCGGTGTGTACCCTGATATTATTCTTTTTTGCAATAAGCAAAGCTTTATTAATGAGGGATTTATCATACGTTTCACCCATATCAGGAAAGCGGGCACCAATACGGTCATCATTAGGTCCGATCAGAGGATTGGGCAAAAGATTAATGTGATCGGTAATTATCATTATATCACCAATCTGAAAAGAGGGATTGACACCACCTGCAGCATTGGATAGAAAAAGACATTTAATACCCAGATACTTAAGTACTCTGACAGGCAGAGCTACCTGTTCGGCACCATATCCTTCATAATAGTGAAATCTTCCCTTCATGGCGATAATTTTCTTTCCCCCAAACTCTCCATAAATGAGTTTACCGGCATGACCTTCAACCGTTGACAGTGGGAAATTAGGGATATCCTTATAATCTATTTCGATCCGCGAATCAATTTTTGTGGTAAGCTCGCCNAGTCCGGTACCCAGGATTATACCGGCTTCGGGATCAGTTATCCCTTTTGCTTTCAGATACTCTGTTGTTTCGATGATTTTTTTTAACATATTCAATTATCAGATTATCAAACTCATCTTTGTCGTCATTCAAAAAACTAATTCCAACCGGAATATAGAAAAGCGCCGACTTTATTGGTTCTGCAATATTAGTAAATTCCCGTAATCTCACAGCATCTTTTTCAGTAGTGATCAGATATCTGGTTCCTGATTTAAGGTTGTTAAAGGCTGATTCAAGACTCTTGAGGTCTTTTTCAGTAAAATTATGGTGATCGGGAAAAGATAAATGGATTATCTCATTATAGCTCTTTTGCAGATGTTCTTTGAGCGACTGTGGGTTGGCAATTCCTGTTATAAGAACAATTCCACAGTCGCTGCATTCTGATATGTCAGGGTGATCTCCATTGTGAAGATTCTCAAAAACAGGAAGAAGGGGTTTGTATTGAAAAGTGGTAAAATAGAGATTCTGATAAGGCAATTTATCTATTTCCTTTACAATCAATCTTCTCTGGATAGGGGAGATGTTTTCAGGTGATTTGGTGATCAGAATAATATCGGCCCTTCTCATATTGTCTTTACTTTCTCTGAGATTACCGTAAGGCAGCATGTGATCTCTAATAAAAAGTCTATCAAAATCTGAAAGGAGGATTGAAAATCCGGGGGTAATTCTCCTGTGCTGGAAACCATCATCAAGAATAATCACCTCAGTTGCAGGGAATTCATTCAATATCTGCTTTACTCCATGTACCCGGTTTTTGTCAACAGTAACCAGTATGTCAGGGAAATTAAGGGCTATCTGCAATGGCTCATCTCCAATTTCCCGAACCCGTGTTGATGGAGAAGCTATTCTGAAGTTATTGGTTTCTCTTTTGTAACCCCTGCTCAATGTTGCTACTTTGAAACTCGTTTTTAGCAATCCGGCAATATATTCTGTATGTGGTGTTTTACCAGTGCCACCAACAGTAATATTACCGACACATATTATCGGAAATGGGAATTCTACGGTTTTAAGTATTCCTGTATCGTATAAGAAATTTCTTATACTGGTTATTAGCCCGTATATAAGAGAAAGAGGATAGAGAATTATATTTTTAATATGTATCATTAATAGTAATAAGTGCCTAGAGTGCCTAAAGTGCCTAGAGTGCCTAGAGTGCCTAGAGTGCCTAAAGTGCCTAGAGTTTTTAACGTTAATTTTATATTATGCTCTTTTCAACTTTAGTCACTCCAAACTTTAGTCACTCCAAACTTCTTAATGTACGTCAAGGAAATATGGTAATCTGGCCTGTATCCCCGACATATCTTTAACTTCCTGAATCATCTTATAATACTTAACCGATTCCCCGAGTTCACTTTTCAGGATACTCATCCTTACCTCCCCTCCAAGCTGTGAAATAATTCTCATATAGGGATCTTCCAGCACAGGCAACTCACGTATTGTAAAGGATTCAATACCAGCGAGTTTAGCGGCTCCTTGTATTGCATCTTTGAGCCCGCCCATTTCGTCAACCAGACCAATCTTCAGGGCGTTTGTTCCACTCCATACTCTTCCCTGACCGATACTGTCGACAGATACCGAACTCATCTTTCTTCCGGAAGCGACTCTGTTTACAAAATCTTCGTAGATTTTTTCTACGCTTATTTGCATCATTTCCTTCTCATAAGGATTCATTGGGCGCAATATTGAAGGGAAATCGGAATTCTTATTCGTACTGACAATTTCGGTCTTTAATCCAAGTTTGTCTTCCAGAAGTTTTTCCGCATTTGGAATCATGCCAAAAACACCAATGGACCCTGAAATGGTCATAGGATCGGCATAGATTTTTGTACCAGGTGCAGAGATATAATATCCACCTGAAGCAGCATAATTACCCATAGATATTACCAGAGGTTTCTTTTCGGCAGCTAGAACAAGTTCCCTCCATATAATATCTGCAGCAATTGCATTTCCTCCCGGAGAATTGACACGGAGAACAATTGCTTTGACAGTTGTATCAAGCCTTGCTTTTCTGATTACATCGGCGTAATAATTTCCACCTATATTATCATTGCCTCCTTTTCCCATCACAATGTTACCGGATGTATAAATTACAGCTATTTTGTTCTTAACAGAATAAGTTGATTTGATCTCAGGCACTTTGCCATATTTACTCATAGATACCAGGTTAAGATCTTTTCCTGAACTTATACCCGAAAGGTTTTTAAGTGTGTCAATCAATTCATCACGATACATCAATTTGTCAACAAGTCTGGAGTCTAATGCTCTAGAAGCAAGATTTCCGTCGAGATCATCTGCTATTTTATTAAGTTGGGCTGCAGGGATATTTCTCGATTTTGAGATATCTTCGATAATCTGATTCCATAATGATCCGGCATAAGCCTTTATCTGGGTCCTGTTCTCATCACTTAATTTATCAAGAATGAATGGTTCCACTGCACCTTTAAACTTACCATGTCGGGTTATCTGAACTTCCAC
>JGI20214J51088_10001572_pt1 | contig 15559 bp, 16 predicted proteins | sample WetSurMetagenome_FD_51088 | JGI IMG/M metagenome (IMG submission 51088) | reverse complement strand
CCGCCAGTAGCGACGCGAGCTCGAAGCCGTGGGTCAGCGGCGCAATCGCCAGCCGCGGCCGGAAACGCGGCGCCAGCGCGGCCGGCTCGGCACGGTCGCAGCAGTTCGCACCCGCGGCGGCGAGCGCGGCGACCCGCGGCGCCGGCACGCTGCCGAGCGACTCGCCGGCGATCGTCTGCCCGTGGTCGGCGAGCACGTTGTTGCCCAGCGCGACGCTCACCTGCAGCCCGGGCCGTTCGGCCACCGTCAGGCACAGCGGGAAGGGCAGCGCGTCGGCGGCGTCCCAGCTGATCTCGGTGATCTCGACGGGGCCGTCGACCGGCGGTTCGTCGAACAGCCGACCCGACGGATCGACGCCCGGCTGCACACGCGTCAGCCGCACGGCCCAGCGGTGGCTGCGGTCGGCATCGTCGGCGCCGAAAGTGGTCGGGCTCACGCGCTCCTCGAAGACGACGATGTCGCCCGGCGCTAGCCCCGGCGCGGCGCCGCGCAGGGTCGCGCCGGTCGCGCCGCGCGGCAAGCAGCACGCGTCGTCGCCCCAGGTGTAGAAGACGAGCTCGTTGAGCCGCTCGTCGAGCACCGCGTCGTGGGCGGTCTCGAACACGAGCGCGCCGCCGGCGATCGCCTCGCGCAGCTCGAAGCTCGCCGGCGCGACGACGGCGGGCAGCCCAGGCGTCTTCGTCAGCAGCGTCGTGCCGGCGGCAAGCGCGATGCCGTTGCCGGCGACGTCGACGTGGACGAAGGTGCGCGCGTTGCAGCCCTCGTGCAGGAAGTAGTCCACCAGGCGCGCGTGCCGGCGCACCGAGATGCGCTGGCGCGCGGTCGCGAGGTAGGCCTCGTTCGCGATCGCGTCCTGGCGGTAGCTCAGGTTGTCGACCGCGTAGGCGAGCAACTCCACCAGCGTCACGCCGAGGTCGGCCGCCGAGCGTTCGGTCCAGCCCGGTGTCAGCAGCGCCAGCCGGTCGAGCATGAGCCGGCGCAAGCCCTGGTAGTCGCGCGCCAGGTAGTCGATCTGCGGCGTGCTGCGCGGCTCGTCGGGGCAGGGGCAGGCGGCTGCGCAGTCGTAGTCCGACGGGCACTCGACCTTGAACGAGAACGCGATCGTCGACAGCCGCGGATCGAAGCCGGCCGGCGGCTGGTCGCTGCCCGAGTCGGCGACGATGGCCAGCGTATAGCCGGCGTGGTCGCCGCTGCCGTCGGTGCGCACGACGAGTGTGTGCGCCAGGTCGTCGACGCTGTCGACGAGGCCGGGTTCGGCCTCGGGCGGCAGCGTGCCGGCGCCAGCGCACCAGACGATGCCGATCTTGCGGACGCGTTCACCGCCGGTGATGCGCAGGTTGTCGGGCGCGAGCGCGAAGCCGGTGCGCAGCAGGCGCACGAACAGCGTCTGCTGGCGCGGCGCGCCGGGAGGTGACTCGACGTCGAGCACCTCGAGAAACTCGATTGCGTTCGCCGAGCCGCTGGACTTGATGACCGCGAGCCGGCGCGGGTCGCAGCAATGGAAGGCCGCGTTCACGCCTCACCTCCGGTGGCCGGCCATACGAAGCTCGCCGCATGCGTGCTGCGGTCGAGAAGCACCGTGTAGCGCACATCGACGCGCAGCGCGCCGTCGTCATTCGTCACCTCGACGGCCTGGACCGCGATCAGGTCCGACAGGAGCTGCTGCAGCGCGCCTTGCACCAGCATTTGCGTCGTTGCCGCGAGCGTGCTGCTGTTGGGCTCGAAGACGAGCGCGAGAAGCCCGCTGCCGAAGTCGGGCCGCATCACGCGTTCGCCTGGCGCGGTGAACAGCACCTGCTCGACGAGGTCGCGGATGTGGTCATCGCGGCCCGTCGTGGCGCTGCGGCCGCGGCCGTCGAAGTGGTATGGGTAGTCCAGCGTATCCACTCGCATCTCCCGTCAGGTGGCGAGCACGCGCGCCTGCACCGCCAGCGGCAGCATCGGCGTGCCGGTGGGGACGCAGGTCGACGAGCCCAGCATCGTCGCCACCGGCACGCCACCGGCGAGCACGCGCGCCGCGCCGACCAGCCACTGGCCGGTGACACAGGGCGGCGTCGGCGTGCCGGTGAGCGCGCAGCCGGCGATCGCGTACGGGCTCGCGAGCGTGACGACAGGCTGGCCGCTCAGCAGCACGCGTGCGAACGGCGCCAGCGGCGTCGCGGTGCCCGCGTGCGCGCACAGCACGGTCGCACCGAGATGGAGGGCGGGGGCGGGCATCGTCGTCGCTCCTCAGACGATGGTGAGTGCGCCGAGATTGATGTCCACCGTCGGGCCCGTCATGTTGATGATCGCGCCCTTGCCGTTGGCAATGATGATGCCGGTGTCGCTGACCGAGATCATCGCGCCCGTCGTGGTCTGGATCAGGATGCCGCCGGTCGGGCCCGGCACGTCGCTGATCACGAGTCCGTTCTTCAGCGTGGTCTGGATCGTGATGCCGTTCACCCCCGGCGGCACCGCATGCGCCAGCGCCGGCACCTCGGCCGAGGTGCCCCAGTAACCGCCTGTCCAGACCGGATAGTCGGGGTCGCCGCGCTCGAACTCGATCCAGACGCCGGCGCCGATCATCGGCACCGTGAACACGCCCGAGTTGATGCCGGCCATCGGCAGGCAGGGCATCGCCCAGGTCCCGGGCACGAAGCCGGCGACATCGGCCACGATCGCCTGCAGGCGACCGATCTGCAGCGGGTCGACGTTGTTGACGACCGTGCCGCGGTACTTGCCGTAAAGCGGTGAACTGCTCATGTCGGCACGCTCTGGAAGGTGGAGATCAGCGCGTTGCGCGCGAGCGCAAAGCTCTGCTTGTACGAGCCGCGTTCGATTTCGTGCGTCACGCTCCTCACGTAGTACAGGCCGTCAAACGGCAATCCGGCGCCGCGCACGCCGACGAGCGCGCGCGACTTCAGCAGCCGTCCGTACTTCGCGACGTCGAGGCGGCCGTTGCCGAACACCGAGTCGCTGTGCTGACCGGCCCAGGCCAGGCCACGCATCAGCGCCTCGGGCGCCGACAGGTGCGCGCTGTCGTCGAGCTTGACGATCTTTGGCGGCAGCGGCGGCACCAGCCCGAGCGGCGGGTTCAGCGGCGTGACGTCGGGGATCGGGATGCCGATCGGCGCCTTGCTCGTCGGCTCCTGGAAGAAGACGATCGGCATCGCCTTCTTCTCCCGGTCGAAGTTGAACGACAGCGCTTCGACGTTGGTCATCGCGTCCATCCCGGTCGTCAGGGCCGGCTGCGGCTCGCCGACGCGGATCTCGGGGCCCCAGTAGGCCTTCGAGGTGCCGGGGGCCGGCCCGGGCTGGAGGTAGAACACGTAGCCGGCGTCGCTGGCCAGCTTCTTCACGTATGCGTAGTCGCTGCCGCGCTGCTGCGGGATCCGCTGCACCGGCAACGGTGGGATGTCGGTGAGGGCCGGGATCACGAGCGGGATCACACCCAGCGCCGCGTACTTGGCCAGCACTACGAGCACGCGCGCCGAAGGCGGCATCGCCGGGAACGGGATGCCGGGCAGCTCGATGATGTCCATCAGCGCCGACAGGTCCTTGCCCTTGACGACCAGTTTGCCGATGCCGCCTTCTCCGGGCTGCATCTCGACGTCGGTCGTGACGCCGTCGATGATCGACTCGGCCTGGCCGTTGATCGTGACCACGAGCACTACCCGGATCAGCGGGATGCTGCCGCCGCCGGTGAGCAGGAACAGCGTGCGCAGCGGCGAACGCGCCGGCAGGTCGAAGCCGAGCTCGAAGCCGCTCTGTGCCTCGCCGGAGCCGCTCTCGACCTTCGCATGCACGAGCGATTCGACAACCTCGCGCGGCGCCGCGACCGGCACCGGGCCGACGTAGAGCGAGAGGTTGACACCCTTCAGCATGGCCCTGGCGCTAGAAGCCCGGCGGCAGCGGCACGCCGATGCGTGCGCCCGGTGTGTCGGTGAGCTCGAGCGGGTCAGTGACCGCGTTCGCGTCGGCGAGCCGCCAGTACAGCTCGGCGTCGCCCAGCAGCTTGGCCGCCAGCGTGTCCGGGCGCTCGCCGGCGTTGACGATGGTCTCGGCGGCGATCGCGATCTCGCGCCGCTGCGCGATGAATCGTCGCAGCACGTATTCGACGCCCGGGTCGCCGGCGCTTTGCGCTTGCGCCGGCGGCACGTAGCGGCCGAGTGCGACGCCGGCATAGCGGCTGTTCGCGCCGAACGGGCTGGCCGCGATCGCGCCGGCGTCTATGAGCAGTTGGACGGGGTCGGTCGTCATGGTCGTTGCCGCATCAGGGCAGGTTGCCGAGGCCGAGCGATGCCAGCGTCGCGCTGCCGGTCCGGGCTGCCAGCGCCTCGCGCGTGCGCAGGTGCGAGAGGAAGATCGTTCCGCCCTTGTGGGTGAAGCCGAGGTCGTCGGTGCTCATTACGCGCAGCCCGAGCGCGACCTTGGCCCGGGTCGGGTTGAGCGCCGGGTCGAAGGCTTCCTCGGTGATCGAGATGTCGGTCACGCGCACCGGCACGACACGGCTCTTGCTCCAGATGAAGAGCACCAGTGGCGCCTCAGGCGGGATGATCTCGAGCGTGCCGTTGGCGGTGGCAGCGGCGACCGCGAGCAACTCGTCGACGCTCGGGTTGACCAGTGCTTCCAGCGCCGCCAGCTGCGGCGCGATGCCGAAGGCGACCGCGTTCGCATTGTTGTCGGGAAATTCGAGCTGGTCGGTGGCGTCGATCTCGGCTTCGAGCTTGATGCTCTCTATCGCCGGCCCCTTGAGCCTGAACGGCTGCGCGCGGTCGCCGCCGCCGTCGCCGCCGATGCCCTGCACCTGGTAGCTGCGCGTCAGCGTGTCCGGGTTGTACTGGAGCGCGATCGTGCGCTGCAGTGCGCCGCCGCCCGGGGCCAGGATCGCGAGGCCGCCCTTGATCAGCTTGGGCGAGTCAGACAGGCTCACGGTGCGGTGCCCTCCGGTCGTCAGGTGCCGCAGCGTTCCTGCGGGATGCGCCGCTGCGGCGGCAGCGGCGCCAGGTTGGCCTTCGCGTAGGCGAGATCCTCGGGCTGGCAGCCCGCCTGCGGACCGCCCTTGACGGGCTCGGGGTGGGTGACCGGCTCGTGGTGCATCGTGACCTCGACCCGGCGCAGGAACGGGAACACCTTCTCCCAGCGCGGCCGCTCGGCCAGCGCCACGCCCCTGGCCCGACCATCAATGAAGTCCTGGATATCCTGCAGTGCCTTCGCCTTGCGCTTGTCGTCGCCGCGCACGGCATCGCTCACGCCCAGGGCGTCGAGCCGCTGGTCGGGTGTCAGGTCCTTCAGCAGCGCGACCAGGTTCTCGGTCAAGTCCTTGTCCGGCGTGTCCGGACTGCCGTCGAGGCTGCCGAGCAGCTCGGCGTGCCCTTCGGCCGCGGGCAGGCTGGCGCGTGGCACCTGCTTGCCGATGCGCGTGTGCGCATCGTCGGCCCGCGCCTGGCTCAGCGCCTGGTTGCCCTTGAAGACGCTGCCGCCCTTGGCCGACGCGTCGAGCGAGCCTTCAGGCGACGCGTAGCCCCAGATGCGCGCGACCGTGAAGCCGGTGTCGGCCAAGCCGGCGATCGTCTTCAGGCCGGCCTGGTAGTCGGCTTCCTTCGCCGGCACGGCCGAGTTGTACCGGTAGGTCAGGCGCACCGGCCGGTCCTCGGCCGGCTTGTCCTCGACCGTCTTCGTGTGCGGTCTGACAACCTTGTTGCAGCTGAACTCAGGCAGCGGCGGCGGGCAGTCGCACTTGTAGCAGCGCACCTCGGGCGTCTTGTCGGGCCCGCCGAAGCGGCCCTGGATGCCGCCGCCGAACACCGGCTTGCCGTCCGGGCCGATCGTGACGGTGGGGCCGAGAGTGACGTCCTTGATCGGCCCCACGTCGGGCAGCGGTACGTCCAGGCCGATCGTCGTCTGACCCTTGCTGCTCGAGCCGCCGCCGACCTGCGAGGTGTCGATCTGCTCGTACTTGAGCGAGATGGCGAAGTAGTCGGTCGCGAACTTGCCTTGCAGCGTGTAGGTCGTGCTCTGCCGCAGCGGGGTCTTGCTGAAGTCGGCGCCGCCGGTGACGGTGAAGCTCATCCCGCGCGGAGTGATCTTCAGCACGCCCTTGACGCTGTACTGCTGGCTGCCGGTGCCGGTGCTCGAGCTGCCCTGCACACTGGCCTGCAAGATGCCGTCGACGGTGAGCGTGACGTCGCCGCTGCCGCTGACGGTGGCGGCGTCGAGCCGGTTCTGCAGCAGGGTGCCGAGGTCGCCGCCGAGCGCCGGGTTGCTCTGCAGCGTCGTCAGCAGCGTCTTGGCCGAATCGACGACCTTGTCGTAGCTGATCTCGCCCTTGGTGCTGAGCTGGACCTTGCCGTTGCAGATGCTGTAGCGCAAGCCGATCGCGTCCGCGTCCTTGTCCCAGTAGAAGATCTTGTCGTCGGGCGTCCTGCGCGTCTCGCGCTGCTGCGAGCACGGCTTCTCGGTCACGGTGCGCTTGATGTGCACGACCGTGTTCTCGTCGACGCTGCGGTCGATGGTCGCGCTCTCGCTGCCGCCGACGGCGCTGCCGATGCCGCTGCCCTTGCTGTCGTCGGGCGCGCGCTGCAGCAGCCGGCGCGAGAGCGGGCTGCCGCTGTTGCCGCCGCGCACACGCGCCGGGCGCCCGGCGATCGCGGCATCGGCGGCCCGCTCAGCCTCGCGTTCGAGCACCGAGTCGGGGGCGTCGATCTCGATCCCACCGCCGTCGCCAGATGCACCGGCGTGTTGCAGCGTGTGGCTCAGCTCGTGCGCGATCAGGTGCAGACCGTCGCGGTCGTCGGGCCGCCATTGGCCGAGGCCGAAGTGGATGTGCCGGCCAAGCGTGAACGCGCGCGCGCCGACCTCGCGCGCGGCGGCCGCACTGGTGACATCGCGATGCACACGCACGTCGCCGAAATCGCTGCCGAACAGTGGCCCGAGCCGGCTCGCCAGCGCCGGCCCCAGCGGCAGGCCGCCCTGCGTGAGTTGCGGCGCGGCGTCGAACGACGCGCCCGCATCGACCGACGCGCCGCCGCTTGCCTTGCGCTGCAGCTTCTTCTTGCGGCAGCCCTCGCAGTCGCCGCTCGCCTTGCCGCGGCAGTCGCAGCTGCGCTGCAGCAGTCGCGCGCCTGCGCCGGCGACCTTGGCCCGCGGCTGCAGCTGCGGCGTGAACAGGCTCACCGATCGTCCCTCCCGCCGCGCGTCGGGGCGGCGACGGGCGCGGCGAGCGGCTCGTCGACGCGATGACGCACCGCGGCGCCGACCCGCTGCGCCAGCCTGCCCGACGGCGGCGCCGCACCAGCGGCGCCGAGACGGGCGCCGAGCTCGTGCTGCAGCTGGAGCGCGAACTGCGCCGGCGACAGCCCGCCCAGCGCCGCGCCTTCGACGACGAGGCGGCCGATGCGGACGTGGATGAAGTGCGGCGCGTTCATGGGTTGGTCCGTCAGGGTGCGCTGAAGCGGCCCTGGATTGGTGTCCAGAAGCGGCGCGCGATGGCGCGCCCGTCGCGCAGGATGTCGCCGTGGAACTCGAGCGTGATGTCCCACAGCTCGCCCGGCTTGCTGGCGAACCGCGCCCACGGCGTGTCGACACCCTCGTACTTGCAGCCGTTGGCCTGGTCGGCGTCGCCCTTCGCGTTCAAGTAGTGGTCGACGAGCGTGTCGCGCTCGACTGCCGGGTTGCCGCGGTAGCCGTACTTCGACGGCGTGTCGCTGGTGTCGCCGTCCTCCTGGTACGACTGCCACAGCCGGCCGAGCGGCAGCTTGGACAGCAGATCGCCGCGATCCTCGGCGTCGCCGTCGGGGTCTCGCGTGATGTGGCCGCGGATGAACTGGCGGTACTCGAGTTGCGAGCACTTGCACGGCGGCTTGAACTCGGCGAAGACGGTGAAGGGCGCCTCGAAGCCACAGTAGGTGGCGTCGAGGCGTTTGAACACCGGCGTGCTCTTGTAGGCGGCAAAAGGGCCCAGACAGTCGGGATGCTTATCGAACTCGGGTTCGGCCTCGGCGTTCAGCTTCGGGCCGGAGAACACCGGCAGCCGTTCGCCGTCGCCGCGGCCGCGGCCGCCCCACGCCGGTCCGGCGTGCGCCGATGCCGACGCTGCGCGCCGCCGCGGGCGCGCTGGCGCGCCTGTCGCCTCGGTCGGCGGCGGCCGCCGCTCACGCATGCCGGTCACGTCGCACCCCCGGCCGGGGCCTCGTTGAAGCTGCGTTCGAGCTTCGCGAACTCGGCGCGCGCGGCCTCGACAATCACCGCCTGGTCGATGCGGCCGCTGCCGTCGGCGGCCTTGAACGCGGCGTTGAGCGCGATGCTGCGGATGTGGCCGCCGGCAACGTGCCAGCGCGCGAGCGCGCCGAAGTCCACCGCCGCCAGCGGCGCGCGCGGCGGGAACTGGCGGCGCCAGATCTTCTCGCGCGCCGGCGCGTCGGGGAACGGAAAGGTGACGACGAAGCGGATGCGGCGCAGGAAGGCGCGGTCCAGCGCGCTCTTCATGTTCGTCGTCAGGATCGCGAGTCCGCGGTAGGCCTCGACGCGCTGCAGCAGGTACGCGACCTCGATGTTGGCGTAGCGGTCGTGGCTGTCCTTGACCTCGCTGCGCTTGCCGAACAGCGCGTCCGCTTCGTCGAACAGCAGCACCGCGCCGCTGGACTCGGCGGCGTCGAAAAGGCGCTTGAGGTTCTTCTCGGTCTCGCCGATGTACTTGCTGACCAGGGTCGCGAGGTCGACGCGGTAGAGGTCGAGCGCGACCTCGTTCGCAATCGCCTCTGCCGCGAGCGTCTTGCCGGTGCCTGATTCGCCAGCGAATAGCGCCGTCAGCCCCTGGCCGCGCGCATGGGCGTCGCCGAAACCCCAGTCGCGATAGACGCGCTCGCGCTGGCGCAGCTGGCGGGCGATGTCGCGCAGCGCGCCGATCTGCGCCGGCGGCAGCACCAGGTCGGCGAAGCCGGCCCGACTGTCGATGCGCTGCGCCAGCGACTCGAGCCCGCCGCGCGCCGCCTCGCGTGCCGCCGGCCAGAACGCGGCCGCACGCTCCGGCGCCGGCAGCGCGGCCACACGCTCGATTACTCCGTCCAGTGCCAGTGCGCCGAGCTGGAACTGGCTGCCGGCCTGGCACAGCGCCTGCTGCAGCGGCGCGTCGTCGGCGTCGCCGCGGTCCTCGCCGAAGCGCTGCTGCGTCGCTTGCTGCCAGCGCGCTCGCAGGCTCGCCTGCGATTGCGCGGCGTCCGGCGGCGTGAGGTCGAATCGCAGCACGCGCCGCGCCGGCACCGGTGCGGCGAGCCGGGCGTGCGAAGCTCCCAGCCAGAGCAGCGGCGCGCGCAGCGCGAGCGCCAGGCCGGCCGCCGCGCCCTCGCTGCCGGGCTCGACGGCGCTTATCGGAAGAGCCCCAGTGAGCGCGGCCTCGCGGTCGATCAGACGCGCGGCGAGCATCAGCTCGGCAGGGTCGGACGGCAGGTCGGCCGAGGCGATCCACAGCGGCGGCCGTCCGAGCGCCGCAGCGGCAGCCAGCGCCACGTCGCGCAGCGCGGCCGCATCGGGCGGATCTTGCTGCAGGACGACGACCGCGCCCCGCTCCTCATCGGCCCGCAGCGTGGCGACGATGCGCCCGCGCATGGCGGCGTTCGCTTCGGTGCCGTCCGGCCCGGACGCGACCGCGTCGACGTAGCGGGCGATGCCGTGCAGCCGGCTGTCGCTGGCGGCGACACCGGCGACGAAGTGCAGCACCCGCTCGTCCAGCCGCAGAGGTGCGTCGACGAGCGCCAGCCCGGGTTCGGGCTCGAGCAGCCGCCAGTGGCGCAGTGCGGCATCGGGCGAGAGTGCGTCCCAATGCGGCTGCGCGAGCAGCCCGAGTGCGAGGCCGAAGCTCGCGTGCGCGCCGGCGCCGGCGCGCAGCGCCGCGACCGCGTCGCGCACACCCTGGTCGAGCTCGATGGCGGTGGCCAGCAGCAGCAGTTCACGCTCGAAGGTCGAGAGGCCGAACACGCGCGCGCATCGCAGCAGGGCGGGCGTGAAGGCTACCGGGGCGACGACGGCCGGCGCCACCGGCGGCCCGCCCTCGCCCGTGGTTCGCGCCTGCAGCCGCTCGCGCAACGCGCCGAAGGCCGCGACCAGCCAGCGCTGGTTCGCGTCCGACCAGTCGGTCGGCGCGCGCGCCGCGGCGTGGTCCTCGAGCAGGGTTTCGCGCGGCGCGTTCATGCAGGCACCACGATCTGCTGCGTGGCATCGAAAACCGGCGCCGGGCCGCTGCGATCAACCAGCACGCTGTCAGCGCCGTCGACACGCAGCCGCACCCGGTGGCTGCCCGGCGCGACGCTGCCAGCAAACTCGAACACCAGCGGGTCCGACGCCGCCGCGCGTGACAACGCGACGGCCTCGGTGGTGTCGAGCATCAGGGTCGCGCGTTGCTCGAGCCGCACCTGCGGCCGGCAGCGCAACGTCACCGTCACACGCGAGGGCGCGCCACCGCGGGTGACGGTGGCCGCGGGCAGGCCGAGCCCGGCGTCTGCCGCAATCACCGGCGCCGGCGCCAGCACCAGCGGGACCGTGTTCGTGTCGCGCGGGTCCAGCTCGCCGGCGGGCGTGAAGTGCAAGCCGACCGACCACATCCCGGGCGCGAACGTCGCCTGGTCGGGGCCGGCGTTCGGCAGTGCGAACGTGAACCGGGTGCCAGCGGCATCAACCGCATTCGGCGCGATGGTGANCGGATCCAGCNCCAGGCGGTGCGTCAGCCGCAGCACGTGGCCGCCACCGGCGAGCCGGACCCCGTCGACGGTGACCGTCTCGCCGAGCCGAGCGCAGCTCTGCTCGAGCGGCGGCGTGGCCGAGAACAGCGTCGGCAGCGGTGGCAGCAGGTCCGGGTTGACGACGACGCCGCGGTCGCGCCGGCTGCCGGGGTCGACGATCCCGCGCGAAAGCACCGGCAGCGGGTTGCGCCCCGGCTTCGTGCCTTCGATGAGCACGACCGACACTTGGTAGGCCGCCGACGGCCGGTAGTGCGACTGGATCGCGGTCCAGAGCTTGCTCATTTCGTCGCCGCCCATTGGCGCGGGCGCGACCTTGATCAGCTCGACCTGATCGGCGAGATCGCTCGCGGCCAGTGCCTGGAACGCCGGCGGCAACATGCTGACGTCGAGCGGGCTCGGATTGAGCGCGCGCCGGATCGCCGCCCGGTCGAGCACCGGGCGCTCGTGCAGCAGGTGCATTGCGTAGCCGAGCAGGATCTCGGCCTGGAAGTCGGCGCGTGCATAGGCGGTGAGCACGTAGTGCAGGTCGAGCGCGAGCGGCGGATTTGCGAGCCGTTCGCCGCTGGCGCTGCTGCGCGAGGGCAGCGCCACGTTGCGCCAGCCGGCGTTAGGCGTCACCTGGTGCAGGAACAGGTTCAGGCGCGGCGGCTCCTCGGCGTTGTCGAGCGCGATCGTGTCGGGCGCGACCGCGCTCACGGTGACGGTGCCGCCGACCGCGGCGCCGGCCTCGACCATGCCGTTGTCGAGCAGGTTGCGCAGCGTCGCGCTGACGGCGCCGATGGCCAGAGGCGAACTCATTCGCGCTCCCTCGGCGTGCGTTGGCGCAGGTAGTCCCCGAGCGAGGTCGAAGACGTCGCGCGCGTGCGCGCCGCGTTGCGCTGCGGCGTGGTCTCGGGGGCGCCGCGCACGTCGATCCGGTCGATCGTCACCTGGACCACCGTTGGCGCCTGTGCGGCGCGCTGCAGTGCCACATGCTGGGCGAGCGTGGATTCGCGCAGCGGCGCGTGCCGGTCCGGGGTCGACCGGGCTGCGGTCGGGGACATGACGGGGCGCGTCAGCGTCATCGGCGGTGCCACGGCTGGAGGCGGCGTCGTGTTCTCGCCTGCGTGCAGCAGTTCGTGCATCGCGCCGCCTGTCTCGCGCGCAGCCGGTGCAGCCCGGCGCGGGCCGGGTGCACGCGGGGCCTCGGTGCGCGGTGCGGTCTCGGCCGGGGTCCGGGCCTGCGTCGGCGCGACGCGGCCAGGCGGCGCCACGCGGCGATCGGTAACGGTTGCGCGGTGGTCGGCCGCCGGCGCGACCACCGACGCGACGGATGCCTCGGTGCCGCGCATCGGCACCGGGCCGTCGAGCACAGGCACCGCAGCGGCCGAGGACGCGAAGGCCGCATCGTCGGCCGCCGTATCGGCTGGCGTCGGTGCGGCGAAACGGGGCGAAAGCGCCGCGCGCACTGGCGCCGCCGCACGGGCCCCGGGCGCAAGCCGCTGCAGGAAACGCGGCACGGCCCCATTCATGACGACGGCACGATGAGTTGAAGGTAGGCGGCGCGCCGCGCCGGGCTCAGGGCCAGCACCTCGGACTCGTTCCAGCCGTATGCGCGCGCCAGCGCGTCAACCTCGAGCAGCACACGCTCGGCGCGCGACTGCAGTTCGCTCCAGAGCACCTGGCCGACGTCCATCGCGGCCGCCCAGGCCGTTGCGCAGTCGGGGCAGAGCAACTCGAAGCCGACGTTCGCACCGGGGTCGAGCACCTCCATGCGCTGCGACAAGGCCTCAGCGACCGCCTCTGGCAACGCGTCGGTGTCGACGCCGGGCGGAGCGTCGCTGTGCAGCAGGCAGCGGCGCAGCAGCCCGAGCGCGAACCCCGCGTCGTCAGCCGCCACGGCGGCGGCGCGCAGGTCATCGGCGTCGGGCAGGCGAAAGCGCAGCCGCCAGCCGTCGTGCTCGAGCGCGTGCACGCTGTCGGCATCGGCATCGGACTGCAGCACCTGCGCCAGACCGGCGCAGTCGATCGTGAACTCGGCCGTCGCCGTGCAGCGCGGGCAGGTGCAGCGCAACGCCAGCGCCGGGCCGAACAGACGCGCGCGCAATCGCAGCAGCGCGACGTTGCGTCCGCTCAGCGCCCGCGGCGGCGCAGTCTCGCCGAAGCTGAGCAGCGCCTCGTCGCGATCGACCGCACGGCGCGTGGCGGCGCGCTCCCAGAGCGCGAGCCATTCGTGCTCGGNGCTGCCGAAACGCTGGGGCGAAGGCGCGACAGGGGCCATCGGCGTGCGTCAGGCTGGTTCGGTGAAGCTCGGCTCGGCCGGCTCGCCGACGGCGAGGTCGCGCTCCCAGCCCTCGTTCTCGANCTTGAGGTGCTGGATCGCGACCGCGTTCGCATTCGCGTCCAGATCGGGCAGCGCCTGGAACTCGGACACCCAGCAGCGGAAGATCTTGTAGGCCAGCACCAGCTGCCCGGCTTCGTTGTAGACCTCCACGATCAGGTCCTTGCGGAAGTCCTTCAGCGAGACCTCGGCGCCGAGGCCGGCGCCGAAGTTCCAGACCTTGTTCGCCCACTTCTCGAACTCGGTGTCGTGGGTGACGCCGCGTTCGAGCGTGATCGCGTCGTACTTCGTGCGCCCGGGCGACTTGCGGCCGGTGGAGGGATCGCCGCCTTCGCGGTGCTCGACGACCTCAGTGCTGCGCTTCAATGCTGAGATCTTGCTGATGCCGGCGACGTACCTGCCGTCCCACTTGACCCTGAACTTGAAGTTCTTGTAGGGGTCGAAGCGCTGCGCGTTGACGGAGAACTGGGCCATGTCTTCACTCCTTTACGTCGGGATGTCACCGGCGATCTGCTGCAGCTTGAGGACCACGAACTCGGCCGGCTTCAGCGGCGCGAAGCCGACCAGGATGTTGACGATGCCCAGGTTGATGTCGGCCTGGGTCGTGGTCTCGCTGTCGCACTTGACGAAGTAGGCTTCCTTCGGCGTCTTGCCCTGGAACGCGCCCTGTCGGAAGAGGCCCTGCAGGAAGGCTCCGATGTTGAGCCGAATCTGCGCCCACAGCGGTTCGTCGTTGGGCTCGAACACCACCCACTGGGTGCCGCGGTACAGGCTCTCCTCCAGGAAGAGCGCCATCCGCCGTACCGGCACGTACTTCCATTCCGAGCCGCGGTCGTTCTGCCCGTGCAGCGTGCGAGCTCCCCAGACCACGTTGCCGAAAACCGGCAGCGTGCGAAGGCAGTTGATACCCAGCGGGTTGAGTTGGCCGTTTTCGGCGTCGCTCATCGTGATCGCGAGCCCGGTCGCGCCGTTGAGCGAGGCCTCGCTGCCGGCGGGCGCCTTCCAGACACCGCGTGTGCTGTCGGTGCGCGCGAACACGCCGGCGGCGAAGCCGCACGGCGCGAAGTCAGCAAGGGCACCCTGCTGCAGCGGGTCTGGCGCGCGCACCCAGGGGAAGAAGATTGCCGAGTTCGGCGCATCGCTGCCGGTCAGCGCCGCCGCGACGCCGCTGCCGAGCGAAGTGACGGTGGCCGCGGGATCGCTGTCGCAGACGAGGAAGGCGCGCCGGCGCCGGCAGTGGCCTTGCAGCGTCGCCAGCGTCGCGGGATCGAACTCGCCCGGCACGCAGACGAGGTTGAAGAGGTCGATACGGTCGGTCACGCTGCCAATGCCGAAATTGGCGAGCAACGCGGTGTGGAAGTCCGCCGTGTTGGGCGCGAGCACGGTGCCGTCGACGCCACTGGCGAGCGGCGTCGTGGCGTCGCCCGGCGTCGTGTCTGCAGCCACCGCGACCTCGATGAAGCCGGAGCGGTCATTGATCACGCTCTCGGCGAAGCGCGGGTCGGCATCGTCCATCGACAGGTTCTCGAAGCTCTCGACGACCGCGTTCGCGTTCGCACTGTCCAGTACCTCGAGCCGGAAGCGCGCGTTGTCGGGTGCGGCGCGCTGGGTGGTGCGAATCGAGTAGCCGTTGCCCCACAGGCCGGGCGAGTTGGCGCTGACCGTGAGCTGGCCGATGGCCACGCTCGCCGGTGTCGCGCCAGCGCCGGCCAGGCGCAGGACGTAGGCATCGGCGCCGCCGTTGTCGAAGAACTGCTTCAGCGCATGGCCGAGCGGCGTGCGCCGGTCCAGCCCGCCGTACCGGCGTTGGTAGTCGGAGAAGTTGGCGATGCGCAGCGCGCGATCGTCCTGCCCCCGCGGCGCCCAGCCGACGAAGAGCGCAATCGACGTCGCGACGCCGCTGATCGTGCGCACGCCGCTGGACACCTCTTCGATGTACACGCCGGGGAAGGTCAGGGCCTGGGGCATGGTTCGCTCCTGGTTGCGCGCAATGCTGCGCAGTTCACGTCACGGTTCGGGGCCTGCCGGGTCACTGGTGCGGATGGCTCCATTTCTTCGAGTACAGCGTCTTGCCGTCGGGCAGGCTGACGCGGCGCAGCAGGCCACGCGCCACCAGTTCGCCCAATGCGCGCTCCACTGCACCGGCGGCCGCGCGCGAGCCGAGCCACCAGCGAGCCACGCCTTCGGCCGAGTCGGCTGCGTGAGGGTGTGCGTCGAGGTGTTCGTGGATCGCACGCTCCAGGGCTTGCTGCTGTGCATTCGGTGCTGGGACATTCATCGAGCCTCCCGCCGGGGCCGCTCAGATCTCGGGTTGCCGGATCGCAAACCCGATGCCAGCCCGGCCCGATCCCGGCGCGTGCCGCAAGTGCTTGATTTCCATGAACTCTTCGCTCGACCAGCCGGCCGCGGGTGAAGGNCGCCGACCCACCCCCTGGCGCGGCGCGAAGCTTGGTCGCGGTGGCCCGGCCCGCGGCCGGCGGGCGCGATGGGCCGGCCGGCCGCGGTCGGGGCACAGGTGACCCGC
>JGI20214J51088_10001571_pt1 | contig 15570 bp, 13 predicted proteins | sample WetSurMetagenome_FD_51088 | JGI IMG/M metagenome (IMG submission 51088) | reverse complement strand
TTAATTGCCTTCCCGCTTCGCCTGATATCGAGACAAATTTGTTATTGCATGACAAAGGATTCGCGGGACACGGTTTGCAACCCGGACTATTTTATCTTCGCATTCAAAGGTCTATGAGATAAGAATTTAACCCACTTATTAAATCTCGTGCTACCTAGACAGTTTCTGCTGCCAAGACAAAGTCAATGGGGTTGCAAGCCGACGCTCGAGTTGTCATGGTTTTTGCTCCCGAAAGCTATCGGGAGCCTTCTGGACAGTTTTATTATAACGTGACAAATCCTGCCCACTTATCGGGACCACACCATCTGGACAACTTTATCGTGACACCAAACAGTCGTTCATCTACCGGTCCCGATAGCTCCCGATAGCAATCGGGACGGGATTTGCAAAAACACATGCCAAACCTGACACCCCTCGCTACCGCTCGGGGCAGGCTCACGGCAACTAATTAAACCGCCGGGTCGTTAGCTTTAACAATCTCCTTACAACGAGACAAATTCGTTAAGTTTTATAGTATCTTTGCATCAATAATTAGATGATTATGTTAACAAAAGAGAAAGTTAGAAAAACCATTGACAGGCTACCGGAGAACTTCACTGTTGACCAGATAGTTGAGGAACTTGTGATTCTGAATCGCATTGAGGAGGGTCTTAAGGATATTGAAGAAGGAAGAGTCTTTACAACAGATCAAGTTAAGGCCGAACTTAAAACATGGTTAAAATAATCTGGACTCAAAGATCACTTACGGATTTAAAATCTATTACTGAGTATATCTCTCAAGATTCAATAAAATATGCCTCTCTAACGATTGAGAGACTGATAAATGTCACCATATATCGTGAGACCAATCCCAGAATTGGACGTATGGTTCCCGAAATGAGGAGACAAGACAAAATTAGGGAGATTATCTACGGCAATTACAGAATCATTTACAAAATTACTAGCACACAAACTGTTCATATCTTGACAGTTCATCATTCCTCTAAACGGCTGAGACAAACTTCTCTAAGACGATTAAAATAAAAAGCTAAGGCTAACTCGGTCGGTTTAATTAATTGGCTTCCGCAGCCCGGACTACTTCGTAATTAGTCCCCAAAGTCTATGCGATTAGAATCATTTCAATTAATAAAATATTGTGGCACCCGTCCCGATAGCTATCGGGATGTTCCTGCTGCTGAGACAAAGTCAATAGGGCTGCTCGCCTTTGCCTGCGGCTATGGCGAACAAAGTCGGCCGACGCGCTGGTGTCTTGTTTTTTGCTCGCCATCTGGACTGTTACATCTTGACAAGACAATTTGCGTCCATCTATCGGGATTTGTTCCCGTCAAGACAAATTACCGTGACCCGAAACCATTCAGCCACCTACCGGGTCCCGATAGCTATCGGGAGGCAAAAAACTCGGCACCCCGACACGGACGCCAACTAATCAAACCGCCGGGCTGTTATGGTTAATGGCCTGGCGATTAGACAGGACTGACAGATGCCCTACACATAACCGCAAGAAGAATAATATCAGTTAATATGCCGTGACTTCCAACGCGCAAGCAAGAGTTTGGCAGCCTTCCACCGCGACAGCCACTGATGCTGCCAAACACATGCTTTTTTGCCATCCCTAGACTATAATTTGACAACGGTTTTATTATTTAAATAATCTGACCTGACATCACTTTTTGATTCCATTGCACCTTCTTTTCCACTTGTAGTCAAAAATTTCGTCAATAATTTGTAAAATAAATTTACNGTCAACTGTAAAATATATTTACTTCTTGTTGTTAAAGTAAATTTTAAATAATTCTATATCATGCATATACATTTATGGCATCATTATGGTATCAATCTTTTGAGACATTTGAAAAATGATAAACAACAATCGTTCATAATTGTAAAAGTTCTCAATTAGGAGGCTATATGGGGTTAGCATTGTCCTTTGAATTAATATGATTCAATGCATTAGAAATAGTAATAAAAATTGAAAATATGTTAAAACAATTAGTTAGAACAATATATAGAACCCTGGATAAAAATAAAAGATTTTCCATTATAAGTATTGGTGGACTCGCGATCGGTATTGTTGTGGTTTTACTTATTGTTTTATGGATACATGATGAGTTGTCATTTAATAAATGCTATAAAAACTACGATACAGTTGCCGAAGTTATGCGCAATGATGTTGAAAATGGACAAATATATACTAGTCCCATTCTCCCAACAGGTTTGGGGACACTTCTGAAATCCTCATATGGAAATTACTTTGAAAAGGTCGCAATTGTAAGGTCTCAAGTCGAGAGTCGTATAATTGCTTCTGGAGAGACAAAATTTACTGAAAACGGTTACTTTATGCAACCCGATGGACCTACAATATTCAGTTTTGAAATGGTATATGGTTCTCAGAATGGACTTAAAGACATAAATTCAATAATGCTATCAGAGTCTCTGGCTAAAAAACTATTCGGAGTCTCTGACCCGGTTAACCAGCTAGTAAAAATGGACGCTACTTGGGATCTGAGGGTAACTGGAGTATATAAAGATATGCCAATTAATTCTGAATTTCGGGAAGCATCCTACCTTATACCACTAGATCAATACATTAATGGATGGTTAACACTCGATAGCTGGAACAATTACAACATGAAAATATATGTCCAGCTTCATTCCAAAGCAGAGTTTGAACATATTTCTGTTTCTATTAAGGACGTAATGAAACCATATTCTGATGTTTCTAAACCTGATATTTTCTTACATCCAATGAAANGATGGCATTTATACTCACAATTCAAAAATGGTTTAAACATTACAAGTGAACAATTGAAATATGTATGGATGTACGGTATTATCGGCTTCATTGTTTTGTTATTGGCATGTATTAATTTTATGAATCTATATACAGCCAGATCTGAAAAGTACGCTAAAGAAATAGGTATACGAAAAACAATTGGTTCAACACGTCAACAATTAATTAGAAAATTTTTAGGGGAAACATTGCTAATGACCGTGGTTTCTTTTGCTTTGGCACTTTTTTTAACAGGTCTAGTGATCCCTTGGTTTAGCGAAGTTACTGGAAAGGTATTATCTTTGCAATGGAATAATCAATGGTATTGGATATTTTCTTTGGCATTTATTATCGTTACAACCTTTTTGGCCGGAAGTTATCCAGCCTTCTATTTATCTTCATTCGACCCTATTGTTGCCATAAGAGGCGGCAGTCGTCCAGGAGTTTATAAAGCATTCCCACGAAAACTCCTTGTTATTTTTCAATTTGCAATTTCTATTTCATTAATAATAAGCACACTAACCGTGAATAAGCAGATTCAGTTTGCGAAAGAGCGGCCTGTTGGTTATACTCGTGAAGGGCTAATTTCACTTCGTCCGGGCTCATCGGAATTTTATGGCAAATATGATCTAATTAGAAACGAACTTATTAACACTGGTGTTGTTGAAGATATGGCAACTTCAAACTATCCTGTTACCAATACTTTAGGTAATAACAGAGGTTTTGAATGGGATGGCAAAGACCCCGAATTTAATCCTACTTTTAATACTATAGACGTTTCATATGAATATGGCAAGACAATTGGCCTGCAATTTATTGAAGGAAGAGACTTTTCTCGGGAATTTCATACCGAATTATCTGGAGTCTTAATAAACGAATCTGCATTGAACTTGATGGGATTGAAAAACCCAATTAACAAGATCATCTGGAAACCATCCAATAATCAAAAAATCAACTATTATACAATTATAGGTGTAGTTAAGGATATGGTAAAAGGATCTCCATTTGAACCGGCAAGACCATCTATAATTTTTCCTTCAGAAAATAATATGAGTTGGCTCTACATTCGAATCAAACCCTCGATAAGTGCCAATGCAGCACTACCAAAGATAGAAGCAGCTTTGAGCAAAATAATGCCCTCTACTCCTTTCAATTACAAATTCGCAGATCAAGAATATAATGCAAAATTCAAAGAAAAGGAACAAATTGGTAAGATGGCTGCTTTCTTTACAATTTTCGCAATTATTATTAGTTGCTTAGGGTTGTTTGGCCTTGCAATATTTCTTGCTGAAAATCGCACCAAAGAAATAGGGATACGCAAAATTAATGGAGCTAAGGAAATAGAAATAATTTTAATGCTTAACAAAAACTTTATAAAATGGGTCGCAATTGCTTTCGTGATAGCCAGCCCAATTGCTTGGTATGCTATGAGTAAATGGCTCGAAAGCTTTGTGTATAAAACGGAACTGAGTTGGTGGCTCTTTATAGGGGCAGGGATTATTTCTATGGCAGTTGCATTACTTACAGTGAGCTGGCAAAGTTGGAGGGCAGCCACAAAGAACCCAGTGGAGGCATTACGATATGAATGATCTACAGTTTAATATCAAATCATGGCCCACCTGAATGACGAGATTAAGGACTGCATGAGATAGTCCTCGTACATCTGGACTGTTTTAAAATAACCCTGCACATAACACGGATGGTTTGGGTAATTGCCTTCGCCAGCCCGGACAAATCCTCAATAACACCAATGTCTATCACCTTAATTTACACCCACTTATAAAACTTCTGGTACCATGACTAATCCTGCTACCGTGACAATGTCTATGGGGCTGTCGTCCGACGCGCCGTTGTCATGGTTTTTGCATCGCCATCTGCCAACTTTTACACCGGGAGCAATTCACGCCGTTTATCGGGACACAGCCATCGTGACAATTTTATCGTGACAGCTAACTTATCGCCACTTATCGGGACTGTGCAAAAACACATGCCAACCCTGACACAGACGGCAACTCCCCATACCACCGAGCCGTTAGTGGCCAGCGACCCAAAATCCCTTCTAGATAAAAACCTCACTTATGAAACGGATTACATTACTAATTGCAATCGGACTTATTTTTAAAATTGGATATTCTCAAAAGAATATCGAGAAAGACTTCAAGCCACTGTTCGACAAATATGGAGTAAACGGATGTTTTGTCTTATTCAATCAATTGGATAATGAATTTATAAGATATAACCCAAGTCTTTGTGATTCTGAATTTCTTCCTGCTTCAACTTTCAAGATTCCTAATTCATTGATAGCTTTGGAAGAAGGTATAATTAAAGACACAAATCAAATAATTAAATGGGATGGGCACATATGGCCAACTCAAGCATGGAATCAAGACCAGACATTAAACTCAGCGATGAAGTATTCATGTGTTTGGGCTTATATTGGGTTCGCCGAACAAATTGGAATTAATAAGTATCAAAATTATATTAACTCGTTTGATTACGGTAACAAAAACTTGACAGGTCCGCCAACAAGATTCTGGTTAGCTGGATTATTTCGTATAAGTGCTAATCAACAGATTGACTTTTTACGAAAATTCTATAACTACAAGTTAACAGTATCTCGGAAATCTATTGATATTGTAAAGGATATTATGATTCTGGAACAAACAAATAAATATAAACTGAGTGGAAAAACAGGTGGCGTTTTAATCAATGATTCAAATTATATAATGTGGTTAGTTGGATACATTGAGAAGGATGGCAAACCATACTTTTATGCTATGAATTTTATATCAAATGATTTTAATAAATTTAAGCAAGTAAGATACGATATAGCTAAAAATATTTTGAGAGAATTAAGACTGATTGAATAAAATAGCCAGCCACTAACTCGGACGGTTTAATTAATTGGCTTCCCGCTTCGCCTGTTAATCGAGACAAATTCGTTATAGCATGACAAAGGCTTCGCTGGACACGGTCGTCAGCCCGGACAAATCCGTAATACATTATAAAGTCAATGAGAGTGAGCTTTCAACTACTTATCATATCTTGTGGCACCTTGACTGATCCTGCTGCCAAGACAAAGTCAATAGGGTTGATAGCCGACGCTCTGGTGCCTCGTTTTTTGCTCACCATCTAGACTATTTCATCGTGACCCGAAACTCACAACCCTTACCCGGACTTGTTATCGTCTAACAGCTTCACCATGACCCTTGGCTTCGCGTCCATCTACCGGGTCCCGATAGCTATCGGGAGGCAAAAAACTCGGCACCGCGACGCCGACGGTACCTAATTAAACCGCCGGGCCGTTATGTGTAAGGGATTCAGCATCATACCGAGACATCCAACGCGCAAGCAAGAGTTTGTCAGCCTGCCACCTCGACAACCAACGCTTCTGCCAAACACATGCTTTTTTGCCAACTCTCGATTGGTTTTTGACAATCAACATAAGCTCACAGACGTTTTCATATCTCAATATCTAATTACTGAAAGACATTATTCGATATAATAATAATGTAAAATAGTTTTACGCCCATGGTAAAATATCTTTACGGATAATAATTTCTTTAAAATCTAAGGTCATGATATACTGGCATGAGCGGCAATGGCATATAATTTGGAACTCATAATAAGATCTTGATTGATTACTCTTCAACCTTAATAATTATGTTGAAATATAACTTACTAACTTCATTTCGCAGCATTAAACGGAATCTGAGTTTTTCATTAATTAATATTTCAGGTTTATCTATTGGATTGACTCTGGTAATCATACTATTAGTTTGGCTGCAATTTGAATTCAGTTTCGATAAATTTCACGAAAATGCTGACAGAATATTCAGAGTTGTTGTCGAATTTAAAATAGAGAAATCTTCTGACAATTTTGCGGGTACACCAGCTCCTCTGGGTGAAGCATTAAAAAAGGATATTCCTGAAGTGGCCGATTATGTTAGATTCGCTAATTTAGGTAGAGTTCTTGTCAATTACGGAAATGAACAATTCTGGGAAGAGATTAGGTTAGCTGATCCATCCATTTTTAAAATTTTCTCCTTTGAGCTGCTGAAAGGTAATCCTGAAACAGCTCTTAATAACCTTGGGTCTGTTATTTTAAGCGAAACTAAAGCCAGAAAGTATTTTGGAAGTAAAGATCCTATGGGTCAAACATTACTTATTGGCGAAGGTGATAAAAAGTCTCCCTATATCATTACTGGTGTAATGAAAGATATACCGGCTAATTCTCAGATTCAGTTTGATTTTTTGAGCTCCTTCTCAGAAGATAGAAGTGATAAATCCTGGGGAATGTGGAATTATTTAACTTATATTATAGCAGAAAACGATGAGGCTTTCAAAACCCTTAGTAAAAAATTACCAGATGCTGTAAATAAAATTCCGAATGCAAACAAGTTTCAACTTCATGTTCAACCATTGCTCAGTATACACTTGCATTCAAGAGTACGTAATGATTTATCTACCAACACAAACATTAAAACCATTTATATTATCAGTTCTATTCTAATTCTGGTTCTTATTGTAGCTTGTATCAATTATATGAACTTAGCAACCGCCCGATATACAAAAAGAGGGAAAGAAGCAGGTTTAAGGAAGGTTGCCGGTGCCACAAATTCAAATCTTATTGGACAGTTTCTTTGTGAATCATTTGCCATAACATTTTCTTCGTTCATAATTGCTCTATTTCTTTTTTATTTATTGATACCAGCAATTATTTCCCTTACCGGAATTCCCCTTAATACAGAATCACTTTTCACTTTTAAATCATTTGTAAAATTCATACTTCTTATAATACTAATGACATTTATTGCAGGAAGTTATCCGGCATTAATGCTTTCATCAGTAAGTCCGGTCTCGGCACTTCATGATGACTTCAAACTAGCTAGAATTATTTCAGTGAAGGGTTTAAGGAAAGGGCTTGTTATTTTTCAGTTCTTAATCTCAATCGCACTTATTTCCGGTGCTATGGTGATTAGAGCCCAATTGGCGCTGATTAAGAATAAAAACCTTGGATTAACTTCTGATCAGGTTGTTGTTGTCCCAATATATCAGGCACAGGTTAAACCAAAGTATGAACTTTTTAAGAGGGAGATATTAACAAATCCTTCTATCTTAAACGCATCTGCGGTTGCTTATTACCCTGGAACTCAGGGTTATCATCAAAATACCTGGTGGGAGGGTCTTGCAGAAGGAGACATTTCACATTATATGGACTGGTTACCCGTAGATCAGGATTTCATAAGTACTTTAAAAATAGATCTGTTAAGAGGAGAATTCTTCCCTAAAAATATCTCAAGTAAGAGTCCAATAGTTTATGTGCTAAACGAATTGGCAGTAAAGAAGATTGGATGGGATGATCCAATTGGGAAACGATTTGATATTATAGGCAAAGGAGTTGTAGTAGGTGTAATTAAAGATTTCAACTTTAAATCATTGCACAACGAACTCAAACCAGTAGCACTTACCTACTATCCTGAAGTGTTCGATAACATAATGATTAAAATATCTACAGAGAATATTCCAAAAACACTTGAATTTCTAAAGAAAAAGTGGGAAAGTCTTTTTCCTCAATATCCATTCGAATTCACTTTTCTCAGTGATGATTTTCAAAAAATGTATAAAAAAGAGACAACTACATCATTAATAATAACTTACATTTCTTTAATGGCTCTTTTTGTTTCGTGCATTGGATTATTCGGTCTCGTTTTATTCACAATTGACAGCAGGATCAAAGAGATAGGATTAAGAAAAGTTGCTGGTTCAACCACTGGACGGATAGTGATAATGCTCAACTTTGAGTTCATTAGATGGATTTTAGTATCCTTTATAATTGCTTGCCCTATAATAGTCTATTCAATGCATAAATGGCTTGAAAATTTTGCTTACAGAATTAATCTTAGTTGGTGGATATTTGCATTTGCTGGACTAATTACTATGATTATATCTTTATTAACGGTAAGCTGGCACACTTGGAGTACTGCAACAAAAAATCCAGTAGATTGTCTCAAGCATGAATAGTAAATATTAATGCAATAATACATAAATAGCCCTGAGCTTCGCTGTCAGGCACATCCCGCAAACAAAAGGTTTCAAGCTAACAGTAAATTTCAAAGTTTGCGGGAAGAGCCTTCCAGCCCTGCCCGGCAGGTCGACGAGAATGAGAACTTAGCGACAAATTTATCCTACATCTGGACAGTTTTAATGCAGATAAATACAGACTATGTTTGAACAACTTCTCAACACAATAAAAAGAGATAACCCAAAATGGGCACAATTTCAGGACTTATTAATCGAAAGGCAGATTGCAGCCAAGACAATTTTATTAAATGAAGGAGAAATTTCGACTTATGCTCATGTAATTAAAAAGGGATGTTTACGTGAGTGGTTTAATAAAGATGGCAAAGAAATCACATTTCAATTCTTTTTTGAGGGACAAGCTGTTGCATCAATTGATAGCTTTTTAAGTAATCAACCCAGCTTATATACCATTGAGAGTATTGAGCCTTCAATAATCTATTCAATAAGTAAGGTCAAATTTGAAGAAATAAATCAATTGTTCCCTGAGTTTAAGGAAAAGTTCCAAGAATTAATGTATCAGCGGTTTAAAAGTTACGCAAACCTTTTTCTTTCAAGGATTAAGGATTCACCTAAAGAGCGCTATGAAGATTTAATCCAAAATAATCCTCAAATTATAAAACGGGTACCACAACATTATATAGCTTCGTATTTAGGAATAACTCCAACTTCTCTCAGCCGAATTCGAAATAGAAAATAGGGCTCATTTCTTTACAATTGTTATCGTCATAATCCTCCTCATATTAGCATTTTTGTCTGAAAAGACAATAAATGAAATCGAGATCAAAGAACAATGATTCTACACGAACTACTTACATTCAACTTGATACAAAAAAATGTATTGCATGTTGGGAATGCCTGGCAGAATGTAAAAACAATGTGATTGGGAGGATTAATTTGCCATGGCATAAACACTCCAAATTTGTGAATAGCAACGATTGCACTGGTTGCTTAAAATGTGTAAATATTTGCGAACCAGGTGCTTTAACAAAGATATCAAACACAAAACCAGACAATTATTCTTCCAATAAATCCATTGAACTGACTTATATTGTAAACATTGGATTATTATTTTTTGCCATTGCAATGTCACTCTCTGGATTTGTGATACAATTAAAATACCACATGGGACACAATTCTGTATTAGAATCAAATTATTCAGTTCTAGGAATTGGTTATTATAATTGGACTAATATTCATAAAACATCAATCATTATTATTTCAATTTTAATGACTTATCACTTTTTCATGCATTGGAAGTGGTACAAAACATTATTAATTAAAAAGCTTGCATCAAGAAACAAACTTCAAATGATTCTTTCAATTGTTTTTATCCTTGTAGCTATCACCGGATATATCCCATGGATTATAAATTTGTCAGGGGGATCGGACATTACAAGAAAGTCCTTTATTGAGATCCATGACAAAATCGCAATTCTCCTTTTTGTACTACTGACTTTACACTTAGCAACCAGACTAAAATGGTACATTACTACACTTTATAAACTTAAAAATAAACACAGCACATAACACGGACGGTTAAATTAAGTGCCTTCCGCAACCCGGACAACTTCGCGCCACCTACCGGGTCCCGATAGCTCCGGATAGCAATCGGGACGGGATTTGCAAAAATACTCGCCAACCCTGACAACCCTCGCTACCGCTCGGGGCAGGCTCACGGCACCTAATCAAACCGCCGGGCCGTTAGCACAAATATTTCAGTATGTGATAATTAACCCTTCGCGCCGTCATACATAAAATTTCATCTTGACAATGAAAGTATAGCACTTTTATCTGGACCTAGCCTTCGCTCGACTCAGAACAAATACTTGTGCTAACTTTATTTATATAATTTTGTCTTGACAAAATGACCCTCAATGATTTAGGAAACTCAACTAAGAATTAGCTTAAACGAATAAAAGTCTACAAAATGAAAGAGAAAGACAATTTAATCAAGGTTTATACCGGGCCTGAAGTATTTGTATTTATCCTAAAAGACAAATTAGAGGAAACTGGAATATCGACTACAATCCAAAACGACTCCAATGATAATTTTTTACAAGGAGTTCCTACTGCAATAGATCTTTATATCCAGCAATTTGACATTAAAAAAGCTGAACCAATGATCAGATACTTTATTAAGAAAAATAAAGGTTAACTCTTGACAAAAAGATTACTAAAAAAATTATACTAAAAACGAGTCAGCACAAATACAAATTAATTACAATATATTAAGACTTAATTTAATTGAATACAATTACTTAAGGATTTGATTTTTAACTAAAAATTTCAAAAAATGAAAAAANTTTGGACCATTATTGTTTTCTTGGGATTTTCACTTGTAGGATTCATTCCTATCTTCTCTCAGTATNCTGACAAAAAACACTCAAAAGACATTGATGCAATCAAACAAACCGGTGTGAACTTTGATGCAGCCTATAATCGACGCGATGCTGTAGCGTTTAGTAATTATTTTCTGAAAGATGCAGATTTTCAGTGGCATACAGGTGAATTATTAAAAGATCAAAAACAAATTGAACAGTACTTCACAGATGCATTCAAGTCTATGCCAGCCGATTATCGGCATATTACTACATTTCAGCGTATCCGATTTCTTGGACCAGATTTAGTAATTGGAGATGGTACCCTTGTGATAGCTAAAGAAGGAGCTACAGAAAACGATAAACCTTATTTTAGTGTCCTCTTTACTTGCGTTGGGAAGAAGGTTAAAGATCAATGGAAGCTTGCAGCAGTTAGACTAATACTTCCTAAAAGAGAATAGTGTTTATCGTTTCTGAAGCGGTTAACAAAATATACTTGTGCTAACCCGGACAGTTTCATCTCCCGGGACAGCATCTTTGGGTTGGCGGGCTGACGCACTGGTGCCTCGTTTTTTGCTCGCTATCTAGACTATTTTATCATGACCCAAAGCTCGCAGCTATCACCCGGACTTGATACCGTCAAGACAATTTATCGTGACCAGACAACTCTCGTCCACCTACCGTGTCCCGATAGCTATCGGGAGGCAAAGAACTCGTCACCGAGACAACCCTCGCTGCCGCTCGGGGCAGGCTCAGTACCTAATTAAACCGCCTGGCCGTTAGCGGGCATATCTCACAACCTCTGGACCATTGATGACCAATTAATTGAATCATGTCAGTTACCGAATATCTAGGCAAATTCGTATGACTGGACAGAAATTGAAACTTTTAAACATTTTAGATATGAAATATAGGCTATTTACCCTCCTGCTTTTAATCTGTAACATTACCTTGTCTCAGAGCAAACATAATATCCTACTTGGAGGGGGATTAGGTTTTAGATACACCCAAGAGAATTCAAACTTTGAGAGTTCTAACTCCCACGATAACGAGGAATATCTGCTTCAGGTTAATCCAGCTACTGGCTATTTTATAACTAAAAACCTTGTCGTAGGAATTGGATTTGAATACAGCTATGATAAGACAAATTATGTCAATTATGTTTACTACAGCTACCATGAAAATGGTTTTTCAATAGCTCCATTTGTAAGACTATACACCCCATTTGGTCTTTTCGTTCATGGAGAATTTGATTATGGCAATTCAAAATCAATTTTAAATGGCAGACCCATTCCAGGTACAACTGGATATTCTAGTACATCTGCCAGATATGACTACAATAAAGTAATAGGATTTTCAACTGGTATTGGATATAGAATAAAAGTAAATGAGGTTTTAGGTATAGAACCTTGCATCAGATATTTAAGTAGCAAATTCAATGAAAAAGACCCGAAAAATGATTTCAACCGAAAAGGGTTGATTATTGATATTGGGATGGTTTATTTTATTAAATAGACTTGACTTAAGAATTACGGACAAGTAAAACTTAAAAAACGCTCCGCTAACTCGGACGGTATAATTAATTGGCTACGCCGAGCTCTCCCGCTTATACGGGATCGGTTGGCTTCGCCGAGATCTCCCCCTNAGGCGGGATCGGTTGCCTTCCCGCTTCACCTTCAAATACGAAACAATTTCTTATATCATGACAAAGGCTTCTCTGGACACGGTTTGCAACCCAGACAATTCCGTAATCGTCTCGAAAAGTCTATAAGAGAAAATATGAACCCACTTATGAAATTTTGTGCCACCCGTCCCGATAGCTCCCGATAGCTATCGGGACGGGATGTTCCTGCTGCCGAGACAGAGTCAATAGGATTGCAAGCCAACGCTCAGTTGCCATGGTTTTTGCACGCCATCTAGAGATTATCAGATTAATTCCAACTAAAGTTAAAAAAACCTTCTAACACGAAAAAATAAATTGTACTATTTGTTCCAGATTTTCTTCTTTCAGTCAAGATTTTGCCTTTGATCCCCAATCAATAAATTTTGTAAACAAATTGTAGTTTTTATGTAATAATGTAAATCTTTTATCTTATCCTTCACAAAATGTGAGTCTAATAAGTATTTTTTAAATCTTTTTTAAGCCATTTTTCATCCTTCATTTAAGAGGTTATTTTTACTGCTACCAATACATTTGTTGTCAATGTATTCATAAATAAACAAAACTTGAAATCTATGAGAAATCTTAAAAGTGTATTAGCTGTCTTGGCACTAATACTTTTATCCAGCTTCATTTTTGTTAAAGGACAACCTCCGAAAAGATTTGTTATAAGTACTAGAATTCAATTTCAAGTACAGACAGAAAACAGCGAAATAAAGTTTCCAGTTTTTCAACAAGGATCACTCACATTGATGATTAGCGCAAGTATTATAGAGGGAGAACTTACAATTGAACTCTACGATGAAAAAGGGGAGAAGCAAGGTAGCCTCTTTATTCCCAATCAAGTACCGCTGACCAAACTAGATACAATAGAAAAACCAATCAGTGCATCTATGAAGAAAGAAATTTCAAAGAAATTTGACAACCCAGCTAAAGGGGAGTGGACAGTAAGAATAATTCCAAAAAATGCCGGAGGCTTCCTTGAAATAAACTCCAGCCAAAATTCAAAACTGTAGATCCTACAATTTGGGCACTTGAAGTATATATGTCACTTATCGATAATTTCAGCCGGATGAATTTCATGAAAATTGAAACTATAATAGATTCTCTTATGTATCTTTCATTAAATGTTTGTCTTTTAAGTATTTTTTAAATCTTTTTTAAGCCATTTTTTTAAGCCATTTTTATAAGTAATTAAAACTTAAAATCTATGAGAAATTTGAAAGGTATATTAACAGTATTGTCAATAATACTGTTTTCCGGCTTAAATTTTGTCAAAGCACAACCTCCAAAAAGGTTTGATATTAGTACAAGAATTCAATTTCAAGTACAGTCAGAAAACAGCGAAATAAAATTTCCCGTTTTTCAACAGGGATCCCTCACATTATTGATCAGGTCTACTATCTTCGAAGGAGAGCTTACAATTGAACTCTACGATGCCAAAGGTGAAAAACAAGCTAACTTTTTTTTAGCAAATCAGTCACTGCTGGCTAAACCAGATACAATAAAGAAACCAATTAGTGAAGCTGTAAAGGGAGAAATTTCAAAGAAATTTGACAATCCGGTTAAAGGGGAGTGGGCAGTAAGAATAATTCCCAAAAATGCCGGAGGCTTCCTTGAAATAAACTCAGGCCAAAATTCAAAACAGTAAGTCTGAATATATTTTAGTATTCTATGATCCTTTGATATTAATACATGAATATCTATAAGAAGTTATTGACCCTGAGTTTAATAAGCATATTTAGTCAGATTGGGAAGTCCCAGTCAGGGATTAGTGGACATATAAATATTGATACCGCAATTTGGACACCTGTTGTTTACATGTCTCTTGTCGATAATTTTGACCAGATGAATTCCATGACAAACGAAATGATTATTGATANGGCTTCTATCGATAGTCTGGGGAACTTTAGCTTCAGCACTCAATATCTTCCTGAAGATGATCACCTCTTCAGAATTCATATATCAAAAAGAAGTGACCCTCCGGCAACATTAACAATTGGAGGTAAAGATGAAAATCATGTTTTTTTCATCGCAAACAGACAGTCAAAAATCCTATTAAATGATTTAGGTACAGTCGACTTCCTTAAGGATGTAACCGTTAGCGGTTATTCTCCAAATATTAATTTTAGAGAAATTAATGAAATATCCAGTTTTATTGACTCCACAGGTTTTACCAGCTCTATTATTAAAATTGACTTAATTAGAAATGCTATTAATGAGAAACTTCGTTTTTATACGGATACCTGTTCTAATCCACTAGTCTCATTATATGCACTTTATAAAAGTCAGTTTGATAAAAATTATGCCGTAAATCAAGAGTATTACCATAAGTTCCTCAAAAAATGGAAAAATGAAAAGTCGACATATTTTGTTGAATTCAGAAAAAAGATCCCAATATCTCAAAACAATAACCGTTTCTTTGTTTTTTTAATTGGGGGAGCAGGCATAATTATTGGTTTCCTTTTATGCTTTGCATATTTAAATTTTACAAAAAAAGATCAAAATCCTCTCCATGATTTAAGTGTACAAGAGAGAAAAATATTTACGCTGATAATGGAAGGTAAGTCAAATAAAGAAATATCCGATATCCTATTGATTAGTTTGAGCACAGTTAAATCACATGTGAATAGTATTTATTCAAAGCTTGGAATAAACTCCAGAAAAGATGTCTTGAATTTAAACCTTGACAAAAAAACTAACGGGACTTAGGATTCTTTCCATCTTTACAAATGGTT
>JGI20214J51088_10001569_pt1 | contig 15577 bp, 11 predicted proteins | sample WetSurMetagenome_FD_51088 | JGI IMG/M metagenome (IMG submission 51088) | reverse complement strand
GTATCGTCACCAATAGTACATCCATAAAGATTTACGAAGTCAAAAATCTTTACGTTTTTACCCAATGTAACATTATTTATGTTTTTCTTATCCATCATAAAATTTAAATAAAAATTAGTTAATCACGTTTGATCTATGCAAGAGTTAGAGAATTAAGCTCAACAATTGTTCCCATATTTTGAAGGGATTTGTTAGATGCCTCCAGAATTCTCACAACAGCTAACCCATCAGCCCCACTTGTTAGAGGTGTTCTGTTTTCGTTTATAGCAGTAATGAATTCATTTGCTCCAAGTGCCAAAGCTTCAGTCTGATTTATTTTCGGTGAGAACATATCTCCAATTCTATATTGAACTAAAGCCTGGTGAATGCTTTCAGCAGTTGTGAATTCCACCCCGCTATCATATACCTTTATCTTCTCAAAGTTTTCCATATCATCATAGACCAGCATTTTCTTATCTCCACCAACGATTATTCTTCTAATTTTAACAGGTGAAATCCAATTTACGTGAAAGTGAGCAAAACAATTATCTTCAAAATAAACACTTAGGTGCGCAAGGTTTTCCTTTCCATTGTAATTTGCAATACCGTTTGCACTTAGTGCTTTTATCTGATGTGAAGCCAGAAGATAATTCATTATGGATAAATCGTGAGGAGCCAAATCCCAAACAACATTTACATCTCTTTGGAATAATCCAAGATTGATTCTTTCAGAATCAAAATAAATAACATTGCCAAGTTCTCCCTTATCAATAAGTTCTTTTATCTTTCTAACTGCGCCATTATAAATAAATGTATGATCTACAAAGATCTTTAGATTTTTTTTCTCGGCAAGTTCTATCAAGGCCTCTGCTTCAACTGAGGTTGAAGTAAATGGTTTTTCAACCCAGATATGTTTTCCTGCTTCAAGTGCTTTTTTACCAAAAGTGTAGTGAGTATCTACTGGAGTGGCAATTACGACTATATCGCAATCACCTTCAATTACTTTCGCACAATCACTTTCAAGAATTGCAGCTGGGAATTTATCTTTGATAAACAATCGTCTTTCATCCCGAACATCACATGCAACAACTTTTTTCACATCTTTATGTGCAAGAAAATTTCTTACTAAATTTGGTCCCCAGTATCCGAGACCTATTACCCCAATTTTCATAATTACCTTCTTCCGTATTTAAAAAAAATCAATGATTTATTTGAGAAATCCGTTATTTCGCTCCCCTGGCTGTTATCATTACAGGAATAGTTTGGAAAAGTAATTGCAGATCAAACCATGGCGACATATTGTTAATGTAATATAGATCTAAAACCACACTATCTTTATATGAAGTAGAACTCCTGCCCCAGATCTGCCAAACACCTGTACATCCAGGAAGTACATTCACTCTTCTTTTTTGCCATTCGGGATAGAGGTCATATTCATACGGTAAACAAGGTCTTGGCCCAACTAAACTCATGTCACCTTTAAGAACATTAAATAATTGAGGAAGCTCATCCAGGGAAGTTTTTCTAATAAGACTTCCAATCCAGGTGATTCTACTATCATTAACAACTTTTGTCTTAATTTCTCCGGATTGATCATTCATAAATTTAAACATTTGCAATTTTCTAGCCTCATCTTCTCCCGATTGTACTTTCATAGAACGAAATTTGTAAATTTCAAATTGCCTACCGAAGTAACCCACTCTTTTTTGTTTGAAAAATATGGGACCAGGCGAAGTCAGTTTAATTAATGTAGCAATTAATATCATTAATGGAGCAATAACGATCAAAGCAAAAACAGATAAAAATATATCCATCCCTCGCTTTGCAGTGTAAGTAAGCTTGTTATTGTATTGTGGGGAAATATCAATAACAGGAATATTGACATATTTCTCAGTAGCCATTTTTTCGCCGACCACATCGAATAATTCAGAAGTCACTTTTAAGCTCACATTAAATTTTTTACAATTATCAATTAAATTAAGTAGCTCTTCCTCTTGTATTTTATCTTCAGCAATAATTAACTCATCTATGGCATCTTGCTCAATGATTTCTTTAATATGAATGAAGTGACCAATAACTTTTTTACCGCTTACTATCTCTTCCCCAAGATCTTTAGTATCATCAATAAAACCAATGATGTCTAGTCCAATAGGATTTTCAAACATTAATTTACTTACAAGCATCCTACCTGCTTTTCCATCGCCCAAAATTAAAACATTGCGTTTAAAACTGGTCACACTCAATCTGGTAAATAGAGTTCTCATAAATTCAATTCTAAAAACATAGAAACTTGGTATAACTATAAGTAAGAATAAAAATATAATATAGCGTGAGTTTACGCTTGATGAGTGGATGAGTAAGGATATTATTACAATATTTAGGGCACCATAGTAGAGTGATTTTAGAAAATTTGTTAAATGAGCGGCTCGGGTGGTTAGAATATTAATCCGATATAATCCATTGTATTGGAATATCAATAAGAATAAAAATGATAAACCAAGAAATAACATCGATTCAAATGCAGTAGTACCAATAAATTCAAAATAACCCAAATCTTTATTGGTTCTTAGTAAATACATAGACATCTGCAAAGAAGTGAAAACGATCAGGACGTCCAATATTCCAAATAGATTTTTAGACAGAAAAATTCTTCTCAAATTAGCTATGCCCTCTTTAAGTGAATAGTATCAAGTTTTAGTAGAACAACTATTTTACTAATATTATGCCATATCGCCCACATCAAATTGCTTTGAAAGCGAACTTAATGTACTTCTAGATTTCAATTGAGGTTTCAAAATGAGATGATATTGATAACTTAAACCGCGAATATGAGACAAGAAAATCCAAGTATTTACAAAGGTTTTTTTTGTATTTTTTTTTTAGTATCAATGAATCCTCTCAATTTGAACAGAACTAAACTCCCTATATAATTTTACTGTATAGTATGTATCAATGAATTTAATTTTTAGTGAGAACTCAATTAGCCACGATTAGTTAGCTATCGATTTATCAAATACTTTTAATTTCGTTAAAGGAATTGATTTGATTCCTTGTATCTATAGTGGAGGAGCTTTTGAGATTTGATTTTATAATCATTTCAATCATAGAATCTAAAGAATAAGATCTGGTCCAGGTTGATTGCAATATATTCCGGTCTGAAATAAAAATTGGATCTACCATATCTGGATAAAGATCTACGTATTCAGCATTCATTTTTCCTTTAGCTATTTCTTCAAATCTTTGACTTATATACTCATTCAAATATTCTTTCCCAACAACTATATAATTTTTTTTTGCTTCTAGTAGCGCAGAGTTTATTATTAAATCGACCACTTCATCTATATGCAGAAGATTTGAAGTATGGCCTTTATTTACTGTAATCCTCTTCTTATGAAAAATCGAGTTAAATAGTTGAGTTAATAATTGAGAAGGAACTTCTCCAAAAGCAGAAACAGATCCTAGTCGAAGGTGAACAACCCTAGTTTTAGTTTTATAAAAAAAGGCATCAAAGTATTTTTCTGCTGAAACTTTCGCGATACCGTAAGGTGATAAAGGATTGGGATCAGCAGAAGAAGAAATTGGATTTTGATTTAATTCGCTGAAGATTTTTATAGTAGATATATTAATGAATTTATCCGGTTCTGATTGTTTTAACCAATCCCAAAAAAAAGATTGCTCATAAATGTTCGATTCAATCTCATAAAGTAATTGTTCTGTAAAAGGTTTTGATCGATTAACTTGCCAATGAAAATTTATGACATAATCTGGAGGGTTGAGTTGCTTTAAGTCATTCTGTCTTAGAATTTTTATTGGTTTATGATTGGACTTCCAGTCAACTCTCTTTGGTAAATCAGGATAGCCTTTTAAAATTACCGGAGTAACTTCTGCCCCCAGCTCTTCCAATCTTTGAGTAATCTCGGTACCTATACGTCCAGTTGAACCCGTGATTAAAAAATTTTTACCTTGTAAGATTGTTTACTCCCAACTTCTTAATACTTCCTGACTTAATAATTCTTCTGGGCTGAATGGCAAGCTTTTAAACCAGGCTATGGTCTTGTTGATACCTTCTTCAATAGTTGTTTTAGGCAGATAACCTGTTAGTTGCTCAAAGTTAGAATTATCACCTAAGTGTCTCATAACATCACCAGGACGTGGGGCTTGCTTCTGGATATAATCTTTAGGATCGAGTGAAAATTCATTGCATATTGTTTCTGCAATTTTTCTTATACTTGTTTCTTTACCGGTACAAATGTTAATGGATTTGTGAAGAGCCTTTTTATTACAAGCAATTTCAATTAGTCCCTTAGCGGCGTCTTCAACATAAATAAAGTCTCTTGTTTGATTTCCTTCACCAAAAATAACTAAAGGATTCTTATTCATTGCTCTAACAATCATCTTTGGTATCAATTCACCCCTGAATCCCTGCCAATGAGAATTTGGGCCGTACATATTAAATGGTCTTACTGTTGTCCACGGTAAACCATACGTTCTACCAAAACTAAAAGTATACATATCTTGTGCAACTTTTGATGCCGCATATGGCGTTTCCGGTAATAATGGATGTTTTTCATCCATTGGAATATATTGTGCAGTTCCAAATACCTCAGATGAGGAGCAATTAACAAACAGTTCAATATTATTCTTACGTGCAATGTTTAGGCAATTCAGGGTTCCATTCACAACAACATCATTCACTCTTTCCGGTTCTTTAATTGACTGCCGTAAATCCAGAACAGCTAAATGAATTACTACCTGGCAATTTTCAAAAGCTTTGGTTACATCATCTAAATTTGTTATATCACCTTTTATTATTTTTAGATTGGGATTGTCAACGAGCCCTTTTAAATGTAACTCTTTTCCATGCGAAAAGTCGTCTAAAATTGTTACTTTATTTTGTTTTTCAAGTAATAGGCGTACCACATGCGAGCCTAAAAATCCGGCACCTCCCGTAACTACAATATTTTTATTTTGCAACTTAAATTCTCCTTTTGGTTGATACAGGTTCTTTAATCATTGATAATTATTTATCTTTAAAAATCTTTCAATTAATAGCAAAATCATGTTATTCAATAAAGTTGATAAATGAAATCATTATAGCTAATAATTACTTTTTAAAGAACTCCTTGATCTTTAAAGCGACGTACTCAATCTGTTCGTCTTTAAGTTCAGGAAACATCGGCAAAGAAATGCCGGTCTGAGCTAAGTCTTCTGCTACAGGGAAATCACCTTTATTATAACCTAAGTAGCTAAAACATTTTTGAAGATGTAAGGGAACAGGATAATGAAGTCCAGTAGCAATTCCACTATCAGATAAGAATGATTGTAATCTATTTCTTTTTTCTTCTCTTTCTTCAAGACTTTTACCATTAACTCTTACAACATATAGATGGTAAACATGTTTTAAACCTACCAATTCTTCAGGCAATAAAACCTGTTCGAAATTACCGAGTAACTCTTTATACTTTCCAGCGACACTTCTTCTTTTGTCTGTCCAGTCCGAAAGATGTTTCAGTTTAACTCCTAATACAGCCCCTTGAATTCCTTCCATTCTATAGTTGTGACCAAACGAATCGTGATGATATTTTTCGGATTGACCGTGCTCTCGAAACTTAAATATTTTCTTAGCTAATTCATCATTATTTGTAAGAACTGCCCCAGCTTCTCCATAAGCACCAAGGTTTTTCCCAGGGTAAAAACTAAATGAAGCAACTTCAGATAATCCGCCAACCTTATTGCTTTTATATTCAGCCAGATGAGCTTGTGCTGCATCTTCCACTAGGAAAATATTTTTTTCATTTGCAATTTTTTGTAATGCATTCATCTCTGCGGGCTGCCCGTAAAGATGAACCGCAACAATGGCTTTAGTTTTGGAAGTAATGGAAGCATTAACTTTCTCAGGATCGATGTTGTAGCTAGCTGGATGGCAATCAACAAAAACTGGCTTAGCCCCGCATAATGTTGCCCCCCAAGCAGTTGCTATAAAAGTATTCGCTGGAATAATTACTTCGTCACCCGGCTTAATATCAAGTGCCCACAGCGCTAAGTGGTTCGAGTCCGTCCCCGAACTTGTACCAACACAATGTTTAACATTGTGTACCTTTGCAAATTCTTTTTCGAACGATAAAACTGATTTACCAAGAATGAATGCGGTGTTATCAAGTATATCTTGAATAGCCGGATTAACTTCATTTTTTATTGTTTGATATTGAGCTTTAAGATCTAGAAATGGAACCTTCATTGATTACCTCTGATTAATATTCTTTCTTTTTTCTAAATTAATTAATAATCTCTTTATATTTTAGAAATCTGAAAATCGATAAAAGATTTTAAAACATAAAGAAATGATTCCAAATCAAGAACTGTGCTAATTAAATTTAATGGCTTGATAAAGAAGTATTACTATTTTGAAGTGAAATAATTGTTCAATTAAAAATGCCCATTGCTTGAAAACTGTAAAATTGTAATTTGCACAAATGGAAAGAGTTCTAAATGCTTAGCTGCTTTAGAGTTATATTATGTTCCATATAAAAAGGATTTTCTCATTTTGATATTTCTATTTATTTATGCACAGACGGGAATGAAAATTTGTTAAACATTGGTGGCATAAATATTGTGTTTTGGCGAATAATAATTAAGAATTGCTTGCTATGCTTTTTATTTAATTATAAGATTTATAATTGATCTCTGCAGCTATTTTAAGTAATTATTTTTGACATTAATTTATATATAGAATAAAATTATCTATTCGATTGCATTTAAAGACTCAATGAAAAATTTATCACTTGTTCTTTTTACATCTCTTTGCATATTTATAAGTCTAAATTCATATGCACAGGAATTAAATCCTGGCGATGGAATTAGAATATCTTTTCTTGATATCCAAGATGTTATTACGGGTGATTATTATATTCAACCAAATGGATTAATTAGCTTTCCTTTAATTGGTGTTATAAATACAAATAAAAAAGATTTTAAAGAGATTAAGTCAATAATAGTAGTTCGTTATGATTCTTTGTATAAAGATCCTTATATAAGTGTCAATGCATTATTTAGAATAAACATTCTTGGTGAGGTAAGAAACCCCGGGTTTTATTATGTGTCTGATAATGAAAAATTTACGGCAATATTGGCCTTTGCGGGAGGAACAACAGAAGCTGCAGATTTAAATGATATTAAAGTTATTAGAAATTTTGAGGAGTATCAGATTGATGTTGAGACAATTATTAAGGAAGGCAGCACTGCTTCAGATTTTGGTTTGAAATCTGGCGATCAAATATTTGTAACAAAAAACTGGTGGACAGATAATTCAGGGTGGGTTACTATAGCCATTTCTGCTGCTGCACTTCTAGTAACTATTTGGGCAGTCCTTTTCGCAAACTAACTTAGTTAATATTAGCAAAGAAAATTATGGCAGATAAATATTTGAATAAAACCAACAAAGAGAAATCACTTCTTGAAATATTTAATATTGTTTATCAAGGACGTATTAAAATAATAATTTCTGTATTTCTGTTTCTAATTCTGGCTTATTTATATAATCAATTTTCTACACCAATTTATGAATCCAAAGCCTTGCTTAAAAAAGAAGTTGGAGAAAAAAGCGGGCAAAAGGATGAATTTAGTGAATTAGTCAATCTCCAAACCTCAGATCAACTTGAAACAGAAATGGAGCTTGTAAAAACCAACGAAGTATTAAGTGGTGTAATTAATGAGTTAAAGTTGTTTGTTGAGTTGAATAAAGTAGCTGACCCGAAAGGTAAGGTCTTGGAATTGAGTAATGTTTTCATTGATTTCCCAGATTCTGGGAATAATTATGCCAGAGAAATGTCATTTCATCTCCCAATTTTTAAAAATTTTAAATTAATAGACGATTATAGAGATCTAGAATTATACATAAAGAAAATAAATGAAAAACGTTTTGAATTATGGAACGTTGAAGAAAATAAATTAATCACAAGCTTTAATGCTTCATCTTTAAATGATTTAGATACACTGAAAGAATATTATGCTAATAATTCCCCAGATTCAACCCAGATATTAGAAAAAAATCAAAATGAGGCGACGGTAAATACTAACTTTGCTAAGTTCGACTTTAGCTGGAATGATGCTCCTGTTGGGAGTAAAATTTTTTTTAACATTAACAATTACCTTAAGTTCATAATAAATTTTGGTAAAGGAATTAATGTCTCAAGAGTTGGTCATACAGATGTATTTGAATTAGATGTCAGGTCATCCTCTCCACTTGCTTGTAATATAATTGCCAATAGTATTATCAGTCATTTCAGAGCAGTACGAATGGAGCAGCAAAAGCAAATGGTTCGCTACTCATTTCATTTTGTAGATGAACAACTAACTCAAGTTCAGAAAAAGCTATTAGATGCAGAAAATAACCTAAGCAACTTCAAAGCTAGTGGTGAAATAATGAGTATTGATTCACAAACCCAAGAGGTTTTGAATTATATCAGTACTTTGGAAGCAGAAAAATTACAAGCTGATCTCCTTCTGTCAAATTATAAAGACAAGGCTGAAGCGATGAAAAAAGAACTGGAGTCAAGTGGATATTTTGATCAAAGCTTCCTTGAACTTTCAGGCGAAAATCAGGGCAATTCACCTTTCTCTGTTTTGATGACACGCCTTTCAGATTTGGAGATGCAAAAGTTAGGACTTTTACAGAAACGTACAGCTAATCATCCNGATGTGATAAGCGTGGATGAGCAAATCCGTTCAGTTAAAGATAAATTAGCNAATTATAACCAGAACACTTTAACTGCCTACAATATTATTATTACTACNCTGGAGAAGAAACTCGAAAAAATTCGTACTCTAATGTCCGGNTATGAAGTTAAAATGAAACAATTACCGGGACAAGAAAACACAATGGCAAGNTTAATTAGAGAAAAAGAGGTGTATGAAAAAATATTCAACTTNTTGTTAAATAAACGCGAGGAAATGAGAGTAGCTGAATTATCAAAGTTACAAGATATTATAATAGTCGATTATCCNAGCAGTCCTGTTAAACCTGTTCAACCTCGTAAATTTTTTAATNTGTTGATTGCATTATTTTTGGGTGGATTTCTAGGTATTGTTTTTATTTTCATAGTAGAATTGAAAAAAACTAGACTTGTTAATTTAGATGATTTGGAAAAGGAATTTAATATCCCGATTTTGGCTTTGATTCCAAATTATACAAAAGATATTGTTAAGCGAATTAAGAACCCAACAGATAATAATGACCGGTTTGTTGCTCTCATGGATGATAATATGGGAATTAGAGAATCGTACAGGTTATTGAAAACAAAGATGTATCAGCTTGATATAAAAGAAAAAACTATTTTAGTGACCAGTTGTGAAGAACACACGGGGAAGACCAGCCTAGTTGCGAATATTGCTATAAATATGGCTCAGGAGGGTAAAAACGTCTTAATAATTGATTGTGACCTGAGAAAAGCTGATCTGTCGAGTAGGTTCGATATTTCTCTTAATTCACCCGGATTGATTGATTTTATTACGAGTGGAGTATTACCGAAAATTTACACAGGAATATTCAAGAAAATAAATATTATCCCGGCGGGTGGTATTAGGGAGGATTCTAGCTCACTCTTGAATTCAGATCGGATGAAATCACTATTTAGCGATATCGATAAATCAGCATATGACTATATAATTGTTGATACACCGCCTGTAACAAGGGTTGTTGATACCCTTATTTTAGGTCAATATGTAAAGAATGCTATACTAGTAGTCCGACCTGATACCAGTTTGAGGGAAGTGGTGATCGGAGGAATAAAGGAGATGAGCCAAGCACGAATTAAAATACTTGGACTCGTTGCCAACGCTGCTGAGATACAAAAATCGTCTCACTATAAGTACCGTTATGGCTATGGATATGGCTATGGTTATTCTAGTAAAGATAATAATGGAATTAAGGGTATATCTAATACTATTAGGAAGAGCAAAACCAGAATAGGTAAAATATTTAAAGTTAGCTCTAACTAAANTTTGTTTTCAATTTTTTAGAATCAGATGTATACAGACTAATTATATTATTGATACCAAAAATATTTTTGTCATATATGTTATTATTTACCTTATTATGGATGTTAATAACTCACCAATACCAAAGATTAACATAAAGAGGAGTTTGATATTATAGAAATAAAAATACTAAATCCTCTTTATGAAAAAGACTGGAATAAGTTGATTTTAGAATTTGATGATTATTCGTTTTTTCATACGATGGAATGGGCAAAAGTCCTTAATGATTCTTATAGTTATATACCTAAATGTTTCCTTATATACGACGATGATGAACTTGTTGGAATCGTACCTTTAATGTTTATTGAAAGTTGGTTGACAGGCAAAAGAGCGGTATCGCTTCCATTTAGCGATTATTGTGGACCTTTATTTAAACCTGTTACCGAACCATCTAAAATCATCCAAAAGATATTTGAAATATTTATAAAAGAAAGAATTAAATATATTGAATTTAGATCAGCAAATTGTAAATACCCACAGGAGGCCCAACCTTTTCATATAGATTATAGGCATGTTTTAAAGCTTGATAAAGGGGAATCNGAATTATTAAAATCCTGCTCCGATAATACAAGACGCAATGTCAAAAAAGCAGCGAAATCTAATTTATTACTAAGGATACAGAACGATTATTCGGGTATGAAGCAGTTTTACGAAATGCATTGTGAGACAAGAAAAAAGCATGGTTTACCTCCTCAGCCATTTTATTTTTTTAAAAATATATTTAAATCAGTGATCGAAAAAACGATAGGTGATATTTTATTTGCTGAAAAGGATGGAAAATTTATTGCTGGGGCAATTTACTTTAAAATTGGGAACAAAGTACTTTATAAATTTGGTGCTTCTTATTCAAAATATTTTGAATTAAGAGGTAATCATTTTGTAATGTGGGAAGCAATTAAAAAATTTAAAACTGAAGGTTTTTACGAATTTGACTTTGGATTAACAGAATTCAATAACGATGGGCTACGAAAATTTAAACTAGGTTGGAATTCAGAAGAAAAATTGATATACACAACACGATACAATATTTTCTCTGAAAAATTTTTACCTATAAAAACAATGACTAAAGGATTTCATAATAGAGTATTCAAGTATACGCCTGTATTTTTTCTCAAGATATTTGGATCTGCTTTATATAAGCATATTGGATAATGATTTTATGCCATATAAAATAAAGATTCTTTTATAGATAAGTTATTTTTACACTATTTCATTTAAAAGTATAATCCTATCATTTGTTAGATTTAAAGAATTAAAATTTAGCATTCGGCTAGGTAAAAAATATTTATGCTAATCAATCATCGAAATCTGGTACTGAGCAGACAAAGTTTGATTTTATATTAAATTAATTCTTGATAATTATATATGAATTTAAAGTTATTTTATCTAATTAAACCATTTCTTCCAAGGTCTATTCAATTGTATCTTCGAAGAAAAGCCTTTAAAAGTAAGTATAAGAAATACAAAAACGTTTGGCCCATTCTGCCAGGGTCAGAAAAGAAACCTGATAATTGGCCCGGCTGGCCTGATGGCAAACAGTTTGCACTGGTTTTAACTCATGATGTGGAGCACATAGGTGGGTATAATAAAGTCATTGAATTAGTCGATTTAGTGAAAAAATATGGTTTCGTTTCTTCGTTTTATTTTGTCCCTGAGCGAGATTATAAAGTTGATGAAGAACTTCTCAAGCAAATTATCAAGAATGGATTTGAGTATGGAGTACATGGTCTTAAACACGATGGTAAGCTTTTTCATTCCGAAAAAATATTTTTAGAGCGTGCAAAACAAATTAATAATTATCTTAAAAATTGGAAAGCAGTGGGATTCAGAGCTCCTGCAATGCATCATAATTTGGAGATGATTGGAGAATTAAATATTAAATATGATTTATCGACTTTTGACATCGATCCCTTTCAACCTCAACCAGATGGTGTTGGCACTATTTTTCCATTTTGGGTCAATGGCAGAACCGGGAGGCCTGGTTATTTAGAAATTCCTTATACCCTGGATCAGGATTTCACATTATTTGTATTAATGAAAGAAAGTTCACCGGCAATTTGGATAAAAAAATTGGATTGGATTGTTGAAAATGGTGGGATGGCTTTATTCATTGTTCATCCAGACTATCTTAATTTTAATAATCTATCAAGTCATAAAGAATATCCAGTCAAATATTTCGAGGATTTTCTAAAATATATTAAGAATAAATACGAAGGACAATATTGGAATGCACTACCACGTGAAATTGCTGAATATTATTCTGATAAAGTACACGGAATAGTGAAGAAATAACTAACAAGAATTTTTTTCAATGAACATCTTATTTTTAATCTATTATAGCTAAATTATTTAATAATATTGATATCAATTTTGTATTGCCATCATCCTCAAAGATTTAATCAAAAAGTTTTTAATATTAAAGAGAGCCATTAAATGACTATAAATAATAATACAGTTACAGTTGAATTCTTTGAATCAAAAGATTATCCGCGAAATGTTCCATTTAATCCACCTATAAAGTATCCTGAATACGAAGGATCTGAGCTAGATCCAAATAATAAAATATATGATCACGTAAGACAGATCCTTTATAAATCAGGACTAGACAAGGAAAATTTTAATAAACCGAATTGGAATCCTTTTAAGGATATTGTAAAACCTGGGATGACAGTATTTCTTAAACCAAATACTGTCAGACATTATCATATGGATGGGAAAGATGTATTTTCAATAATAATTCATGCTTCTGTTGTGCGGCCTATTCTGGATTATGTTCTTAAGGCGCTTAATGGATCTGGAAGAATTATAATCGGCGATTCTCAAGTACTTTTTGGAAGATTTAAAGAAGCTTATTCTATCAGTCAAATTGACAAGATGCTTGATTGGGTTCGTGAAAAAAATCCAAATGTTCCAATCGAATGTTTCGATCTTAGAATTGTACAAGGTGTTAGAACATATATGTATGGTAAATGGGGAAGAGAAAAAATTGAACAAGATCCCAGAGGTTATAGTTGGGTAAACTTAGGCGATAGAAGTGCTTTCAAAGATATTGACCCCAAAAAGCTTCGTATCGTTTACTGTAACCACAAAGTAATGTACAAGCATCATTCGAATGGTAAACATGAATATTTAATTCCAAATTCATTTTTACAAGCTGATGCTGTTATTGGAATTGCGAAATTTAAAACTCATCGAAGAACTGCAGTAACACTTGCGCAAAAAAATTATTTTGGTATACCTGCTCTTAAGGATACTATGCCGCATTTTATTACCGGCTCACCTTCCGACGGCGGTGATCAGTACATAAATCCTTCCTTAAGAAAGCGAATTGCCTTAAAGTTGAATGATAATATTCATTCAAATCCCTTCGTACCTATGAAATTTATTTTTGCCAGTTTGAAGAAATTAGTTTGGAATACTCATTACATTTTTCCCTTTAAAGATGATGTATATGAGGCAATGTGGTATGGAAATGACACATTATGGCGTACACTTCAGGATATAAATCGCATTGTTTTTTATGCTGATAAAAATGGTAAAATTCAGGACACACCACAAAAAAACCATTTCCACATTGTTGATGGAATTATCGGTGGTGAAAAAAACGGACCGGTCAATTGCGATCCGGTTTATCCCGGTATCTTAATGACGGGTTACAATGCTTTGGCAATTGATACCGTCGGCGCCACACTTATGGGATTTGATTATAAGAAAATTCCGTTAATCAACAACACTTATAAAACTGCTAATTCTTCACAACCGCTCTTTTTCGGAAATGTTAATGATATTAAAATCACTGACGGAGGAAAAGAGTTTGATCTTAATTCATATGGAAAATTCAGGAATCTCAACTTTGAACCCCATCCGAACTGGAAAGGGCATATTGAGAAAGAATAATTTTATTTAACTATTGATAGAAGCTCTTGAACGTTCTACTCAAAAAATTTAAAAGAAATCTTGGTGATTATGGATTTTTAATCGCTATAAAAAAGATGATTACCTATCCTTTTGAAAAAGTGTATAAAAGGAAAGATTATCTTATTTATAAAAAAGATTTAAGAAAATACACTCTAAACGAAAAAACTAATCCTGCGTTTGAGTATAAGTTTTATGACAGTTATAATATGAATGATAAAATAATAAATCAAATTTTATCTATGGAAGAATGGCTTATGGGTAAGATGGAATATATACTTAAACACGGCGGATTATGTGTTGTTGTCCATGATGGAGAAAATGTTGCGGGCTTTAATCTGGTTTCTTTTAATAAAGTTTATATGCCTTTACTTGAATTAACCAAAAGATTCAGAAAAGATCAGGCTTGGTCTGAGCAAATAACAGTTTCCAAAGATTACAGGAATCAAGGTTTAGGTTCGATACTTCGCTACAAAATGTTTAACGAGCTTAAAAAGAGAGGATATAAGGCATTATATGGCGGAACAATGTGGGATAACTGGTCAAACATTGAACTGTCAAAAAAAGTTGGCTTTGAGATATTTGTTAAGGTAAGTTTTAAAAGACTTTTCAATAAAAAAAAATATTCTTATCAACGGATCTACTCTAACCGGCTTTGAAAATTGATTTTCAACATCAGATTACGATTAATTAGATTGTTTCCAAACTATGAAGATTGTAACCCGGCAATTTTTTTGTTGCAATAGAAATAATTAAGAATAATGACGAAACAACTTTTCTTTTTTTCAAATATTCTTCTCAATAGAGGAAATATCTCTTCTACTTTCAGAAGTTTAGTGAAAACTCAATGGTATTCACAGGATGAGTTATTGTCATTACAATTCAGAAAACTAAAGGATACTCTTGATTATTCGTACGAGTTTATTCCATTCTACAAGAAACGATTTGATGACCTGGGAATGAAACCCGGTGATATAAAAAACTTTGATGACTATAGAAAAATTCCTTCACTCAAAAGACAGGAAATTATAGATCATCATGTTGATATGCTGGATGTTCGTTTTCTTGAATCACTCAAGAAAATCAACCTGGATAAACAAGCGCCTGGCAAACCAAGAGTCCAATCGTTGTTTAGTAAACACAAATTAATAATGAACACATCCAGCGGATCAACAGGTGCGCCGACAGTTTTTTATGAAGATGGGACTCAAACAGGGTTAAACTGGGCGAACGAACTTAGAATCAAATCCTGGTTTGGTGCTGATCCAGGAAGCAAGGAAGTAAGGTTTTTAAGAGCGTCAAGCGAAGAATTAAGTAAAAATCTGATTGCAACATTCAGAAGACATTTGTGGAGTCAGCTGTTGCTGCCGGGTGTTAATTTGAGAGAAGAAGATCACTCCAGATCTTATGAACGGCTAATTGAATTTAAACCAAAAATATTGTGGGGATTTACATCTGCAATTTCGGAATTAGCTCAATACATGATTGATCATAATCTTGATATTGGAAGTGCTGCTCCAAATGTTGCTATTACGTGGGCTGCACCTTTATATGATTTTGAAGAGAAAAGAATTGAAACTGCATTTAAATGTAAAGTAACCAATATTTACGGAACCCGGGAGGTCGGACATATTGCAACCCGTTGCCC
>JGI20214J51088_10001568_pt1 | contig 15578 bp, 11 predicted proteins | sample WetSurMetagenome_FD_51088 | JGI IMG/M metagenome (IMG submission 51088) | reverse complement strand
GATAATAACAACGTGAATCCTGAGGAGAACAATCAGAATGATAATAATCCATTCAATTATAAGGATGCCAATAAAGCAATAGCCCAGCCTTTCATAATGCCCCGGTTTATGATAGGATTGGATATCAAATTGTGAGGTTCCATAATCTTTAAAGAATTTTGATTACAGTTTCATTAGCACCTTTTGTGCTATCTGATGACAAAACATTACCGTTGGCTTCAGCCAACGGTAATGGAGTCTAATTGATATTATACGGTAAAGTCACCTGGCTGATCGATTTCAGGTCGACTGTGTATATGAAATAAGTGCCATTATCAACATATTCAATACCACTGTTTTGTATTGACCATGCAGAGTTTTTGTTTACCCTGAAGGAGAATAAAAGCTTACTGAATTTGCTGTAGATGCCTTTTGACGGACGATTAAACTGTATCTTAATCTGGTGGTTTATCTGGTCAATCTGGCTGGTTACTGTTACCTCAGTGAATAAAGTCTCATACAGGTCGCCGTCAGACATATTTGAAACCCAAACATTACTATTGCTTTGAACACTTTTTACATAATTCAGCTCTGCTGTAAAAAATTCTGAAGTCATCGGAGAATAGCCCTGCCCGTTAATTCCATGTCCTGCAATTAGTGCCATACCTCTGCTTGCGATGTGGCTCTCAATATAGCTTTGTATTTCACTCATGGTAGATTCAGTTTTAAGGCTGAAATAATCCCTGATCGGGCTGCTATATTCTGAATAATCTCTTGTGTAGAGATTCCTGCTGAAAATAATCTGATTGATATGATCGTTTCCTGCATGGAAAGGATGTGCCAGGCTTGTAACATTAGTACGTAAATATCTGTTTAACCTGCTTATGCTTGAATCGACCTGAAAGTATAGATCCGGATCGCTGAGAGTAGTCATATCCAGGTGATCTACAGTATGACTACCTACTTCCATTCCTAATGCGAGTATACTTTTATATACGTTCTTTAAGGATGGATTTACCTCCATATCAGCCGTTTGAGTGTAGAAAGTTCCTTTAAGGCCATTCTGTGAAAGAATATTAGCAATATCCAGGTGATCCGCCTGAGCATCATCAAAAGAAAGGTTAAGGAAGCAAGATGCATCTCTCAGCCATTTACAGGTAGTTATACCTGTGGTGATGTACATAAAAGTCACTTCATTGCCATAGGCAGTCCCTGCAGAATTAGTGGCATAAGCCCTGACATAATAACGTGTGTTAGATGCAAATCCTGTGATATTACTTGTAAAGGTTCCTGCGCCTGTCCCGTCTGAAGTTTTACTGTTAGCCGTCGTTGGGTTGCTGCTGGTACTCCAGCACACTCCTCTTGCTGTTACACTTCCGCCTCCGTTGGTTACGACATTTCCCCCGGTCGTTGAAGTAGTCTGTGTCAGGGCTGAGACCTCCAAAGTAGTAACAACAGGAAGCACATCAGGTGTTATAAAAGTGAGCTCATTGCCATATGCAGTTCCGGCACTGTTGGTAGCATATGCCCTGACGTGATAAGTTGTTAAAGGCAGTAATCCTGTGAGATTCGAAGTAAAGCTTCCGGTCCCTGTGCCATTTGAAGTTAAATTATTACTTATTGTTGGTGATGAGGTTGTAGCCCAGCAAACTCCACGGGCAGTGATCGAACCACCGCCATTATCTGTAATGGATCCCCCTGAAACTGCCGAATAGGAAAATATAGAAGTAATCGAAGCAGTGGTAAGGGTTGCCAGTTGCACAGGGGTTGTGGTAAATATAACTTCATTGCCATAAGCTGTACCGGCAATATTTGTAGCGTAAGCTCTCACATAGTAAGTAGTGCCGGGGAGTAATCCGGTCAGATTGGAAATAAAACTTCCCTTACCGGTACCATTTGAGGTTTTATTGTCACTTGTTGTTGGGGAGGAAGTTGTAGCAAAACAAATTCCGCGGACAGTAACGGTTGCGTCACCATCGTCTGTCACATTACCTCCGGAGACCGCAGTTGTATAGCTGATTGATGAAACAACTGCAGTAGAAATAGTTGCAGGTATTGCCGGATCAGTTGTGACTGAAAGCTCATTTCCATATGAAGTTCCGGCACTGTTAGTGGCATAAGCCCTGATATAATACAAGGTACCTGAAGATAACCCGGTCATATTGCTGGTGAAACTGCCATTGGACAGTCCATCGGTTGTATGTGAGCCGGCAGTGGAAGGAGTATGTGAGGTACTCCAGCAGATTCCGGAAACCGTTATCGCAGCACCGCCATCAGATGTGATAGTCCCGCCTGAAGCAGCAGATGTCCGTGTAATGGAAGAAGCAGCTGTGGTAGATATTGTAGGTGCATTAGCCAAAGTTGTAAATGTGAGCTCATTCCCATATGCTGTCCCTGCGCTATTAGTAGCATATGCCCTCACATGGTAAGTAGTAACTACCTGTAATCCTGAGAGATTTGAAGAAAAACTTCCTGACCCAGTGCCATTAGAAGTCAAATTATCGCTAATGGTTGGAGATGCAGTAATTGCCCAGCATACGCCACGTGCTGTGATCGCTCCTCCGCCATTGTCTGTTATGTTCCCACCGGAGACTGCTGTACCGGAAGTAACAGATGTAACTGCAGTGGTTGTAAGAATTGCAAGCTGCACAGGTGCTGTGGTAAATGAAACTTCATTCCCATATGCTGTACCTGCACTGTTTTTCGCATAAGCTCTCACATAATAGGTAGTAACAGGAATTAAGCCCGTTAAATTCGAAGTATAAGTGCCTGTACCGGTACCGTTTGTGGTTAAATTATCAGCGATAGTAGGGGATGGAGTTGTTGCCCAGCAAATGCCCCGGGCTGTGATGCTTCCATCACCGTCGTTTGTTATATTTCCTCCTGAGACAGCTGTCGAATAACTGATAGCAGAGACATCTGTAGTAGTAAGTGTTGCAAGGATTGCCGGGTTTGTTGTAAAAGAGAGCTCATTGCCATAAGAAGTGCCAACGCTGTTAGTAGCATAAGCCCTGATATAATACAATGTGCCTGAAGACAGACCTGTTATGCTGCTGGTAAAACTACCTGTTGCACTACCATCGGTTGTATGGGACCCTGCAACTACAGGATTATGCGATGTACCCCAGCATACTCCGCTTGCTGTTACAGCTGCTCCTCCATTTGATGTGATAGTCCCGCCAGATGAAGCAGCTGTCCGTGATATAGACGAAGCAGCAGTAGTAGTTATTGCAGGTGCAATAGCTTGAGTTGTAAAAGTCAGCTCATTACCGTATGAGGTGCCTGCGCTGTTGGTTGCATAAGCTCTTACATGATAGGCAGTACCGGGTTGTAATCCTGTCAGATTTGAGGTGAAGCTTCCTGAACCCGTACCGTTGGATGTTAAGTTATCACTGATAGTCGGTGATAACGATGTACTCCAGCATACTCCCCTGGCTGTAACTGAACCTCCGCCATTATCCGTAATATTTCCGCCGGAGACCGCTGTTGATGACGAAACAGATGTTATGGCAGTTGTTGTTAAAACTGCCGGTTGTACCGGGGTTGTAGTAAATGTAACCTCATTTCCATAAGCAGTACCGGCGCTATTTGTAGCATAGGCTCTAACATGATAGGTTGTAACAGGTAGTAATCCCGTCAAATTTGAGGTAAAACTTCCTGTTCCCGTTCCATTCGAGGTTAAATTATCGCTTATAGTTGGTAAAGCTGTAGTTGCCCAGCAAACACCCCGGGCAGTAACTGCACCGTCTCCGTCACTTGTTATATTCCCTCCTGATATCCCTGTTACGGCTCTAACTGAAGACACTACGGTAGTTGTAAGAGTTGAAAGTAATGCCGGATTGGTTGTAAATGAAAGCTCTGTCCCATAAGCGGTGCCCACACTGTTAGTGGCGTAAGCCCTTATATAATACAAAGTTCCTGAAGACAGACCAGTTAAGCCGCTTGTAAAACTACCGGATGCAGAACCATCAGTTGAGTGTGAACCGGAAGTTGAAGGATTATGAGATGTACCCCAGCATACTCCGCTCACAGTCACTGAAGCTCCTCCATTTGAGGTAATTGTTCCTCCCGATGTGGCAGATGTCCGTGAGATGGACGAAGCAGCTGTTGTTGTTACTGAAGGGATAATTGCTGAAGTTGTGAAAGTAAGGTCATTACCATATGCAGTTCCTACACTATTAGTCGCATATGCCCTTACATGATAAGTAGTCCCTGGTTGTAACCCTGTCAGATTGGATGTAAAGCTGCCTGAACCTGTACCGTTTGAGGTCAGATTATCACTTATTGTCGGCGATGAACCCGTTGCCCAACAAATACCACGGGCAGTAACTGAGCTTCCTCCGTTATCGGTAATGTTACCACCGGAGACAGCTGTTGTTGAGCTAACTGAAGATATTGCTGTTGTCGATAGAGTTGCAACTACGAGTGGGTTTGTTGTGAACGATAACTCAGCTCCGTATGAAGTACCCACACTATTAGTGGCATAAGCTCTGATATAATAAAGGGTACCTGCTGAAAGCCCGGTTATATTACTTGTAAAACTGCCACTTGCAGAACCGTCAGTAGAATGGGAATCGCTGACCGAAGGATTATGTGATGTACTCCAGCATACACCGCTGGATGTTATGGCTGATCCGCCATTTGAACTGATTGTTCCTCCCGATGCAGCTGAAGTGCGTGTTATGGATGAAGCGGCTCTGGTAGTTAACGCAGGCGTAATTGCTGTTGATGTAAAAGTCAGGTCATTTCCATATGCTGTTCCTGCGCTATTAATTGCATAAGCTCTGATATGGTAGGTAGTTCCTGGCTGTAAGCCTGTCAGACTGGAAGTAAAGCTTCCCTTGCCTGTGCCATTTGTGGTTAAATTGTCACCCGTAGTCGGCGAGGATACAGTAGCCCAGCATACGCCCCTGGCAGTAATGTTTCCGTCACCATCGTCTGTTATGTTTCCACCCGAAACTGCCGTTGCGGAGCCGATTGAAGTAACTGCTGTTGTGGTGAGAGTGGCAATTATTATCGGGCTTGTTGTAAACGAAAGCTCATTACCATAAGAAGTTCCACCGGTATTTGTAGCATAGGATCTGATGTAATATAATGTTCCTGGCAATAACCCTGTTATGCTGCTGGTAAAACTACCGCTTGCTGTGCCATCAGTTGAATGTGAACCTGTAAGTGATGGGTTATGTGAGGTGCCCCAGCATACTCCGCTGGCAACGATGGTCGTTCCTCCGTTTGAAGAAATATTCCCGCCGGCTGATGCTGAAGTACGGGTTATACCCGAAGCTGCAGTAGTCGATATTGATGGTGGATTTACCGGGGTTGTGAAAGTCAGCTCATTGCCATAAGCAGTTCCTGCACTGTTAATTGCATAAGATCTGATATAGTAAGTTGTAGCAGGCAATAACCCGGTCAGGCTGGCATTAAAACTTCCCGTCCCTGTTCCGTTTGAGGTTTTGTTATCGCCTGTGACGGGAGAATGGGATGTAGACCAGCAAATACCACGGGCAGTAACAGCTGCTCCACCATCATCGGTAATATTTCCCCCTGAGGCTGCTGTAGAAGAGCCTGTTGAAGAAACTTCAGCCGTTGTGAGAGTCGCAATAACTGCCTGATTGGTAGTAAATGAAAGCTCATTGCCATAAGATGTTCCAATACCGTTAGTAGCATAAGCCCGCAGATAATATAGTGTTCCCGGCAATAAACCCGAAATACTGCTTGTAAAGCTACCATTTGCCTTACCGTCAGTGGTATGTGGACCGGAAATTGAAGGACTCTGTGAAGTGCTCCAGCAGATTCCGCTGGCTGTTACCGGAGATCCTCCGTCGGAATATATATTTCCGCCGGAAATAGCACCGGTCCGCGTAATTGCTGAAACGGGTGCAGTCGCTATCGATGGTACAGTCTTCGAGGTAGTTAAAGTAATATCATTACCATAAGCTGTTCCTACACTGTTAGTAGCATAGGCTCTCACATGGTATAATGTATTTGAGAGCATATTAGTTATAGAACTGATGAAAGAGCCTGTTCCTGTACCATCAGTAGTTGAAGGTGAATTTATAACAGTCGGACTGGCATTTACACTCCAACAAACTCCTCTGGCTGTTACCGGATCACCTCCGTCAGATTCTACATTACCGCCGCATGTTGCCGACGCTGATGAAATATCTTTAGCTGTATTTGTGGTAATGGTAGGGACTCCCTTAAAATTAAAAGTAATTGTTTCACTTGATGTGGGGATTTCGGTAACTACTGCAATATAATCGCCTGAGTAGCCTGTGAATCTCAGAGTCTCCCCGGGAGAATATTCCATTTCAATCAGCGCTCCGTCACCGATTAACTCTCTCCTTATTTTAACATTATCTGAAGTCTGTGAGTTACTATTGACTTTTTCGATACTCACAGGTCCATCAGTTCTTCCATTACTGATCAGTTTGCCTGAAGTTTTATAACCCTGCCCCTCTACAGTTATTAAGTAGAAACCATTTCGCACGCCTGAAAGAGTAAAATATTGTGTGAAATTTTCTAAATAGTTATTTACCTGAGCTATAGGCCTTCCGGTTATATCATATAAAGTAATCTTTGCGTTGCCTGCAACCGGAGGCAGGTACTCCAGGGTTGAGATGTCCAGCATAGGATTCGGGTAAATCTTCAAGCTTGACCGGTTCTTCCAAATATCTTCAATACCTGTCTTGAATGTCAGACTTAGCGTATCATCGCCGTTTAAAGTCAGGCTTATTCCCGATGTGAGATTCTCAACTTTAGCTGTGTTTACAGTTTTTGATGCACCATTTCCCTCAAAACTAATAAGGTAATTCTGAGCATTTAACTGGAGAGTTATAAATATTAAAAATCCAAATATTATTTTTTTCAATTTCATTCCGATTTTATTGTCCCAGGAATAAATACCTGGCAGGTTTAAGCAGGTTAAATAGTAGCTTACAAATCCAAATTAAATCTATTCTGACAACACTAAAATTATAATTTGACAAACTATAATTGAATTTATGTCAACAGTGGTTTTCTGAAGATTATCAATATCCACTTAAAATTCAAAATTCACCTAAAAATCAGATCAGGATCTGAAGGAGTATTCCGCAATCTTATCAATTGATATTCATATAAAACCTTCTGTAAAACAAGCTTCTGTTTGAAGGAGATTTTATACTTTTGAGTTGAAGAATTTTGCATCAGTCTTAAAATGAATTTAAAAACAGGATCATGAAATACACACTTCTTTTTTCCCTTCTCCTGGGTACATCTCTTATGGCACAGGAGCCTGACAGCAGCTCAGCTATATTCAAAATGCGTGAGTCAGAACGGAATTTTGCAAAGGCTTCAGCAGCGATTGGAAGGAATGCATCTTTCGCAGAATACTTTGCTGAAAGATCTTTTATCTATGCCAACAGATGGCTGACAAACGGTCAGCAATACTCCAGGGAACGAAAAGCATCTCCTGTTGTTTTGAAGTGGGAGCCCGAGTTTATGGACATAGCCTCTAGCGGTGATTTCGGTGTAAGCACTGGTCCATGGGAAGCTCAGGAATATCGTCCGAACACAGCTCCTGTAGCAACAGGATACTTTCTCACAGTATGGAAGAAACAGTCTGACGGCAAGTGGAAAGTACTACTCGATGGTGGATCGGAAACCCCTGTCACAAAAAATATTAACCACAAATTTTCATTTCCTGCCGGAGCAGACAAAGTAGCTGATAAACCTGTAATTACTAACTCACATGTTACTTCAGCAGGCTTATTAGCAGTTGAAGGACAGCTTATTACACAATGGTCAAAGATGCCTGTTACAGAAACTTATCTCCCCTTTCTTACATCAGACTTCAGATTGCAAATCAAGGGACATCTTCCAACAACAGATCGCGATTCAATTCGCACCTTTCTGGCTGGTCTGAATAAAACAACTGTCTGGAAAACTGAAGGTTCTGATGTTGCTTCATCTGAAGACCTGGGTTTTACATATGGTATACTCCTGACTAATGGAGATACGGTAGCAGTAAAAGGGCATTATGTCAGAATCTGGAAAAAAATTACCGGACAGACATGGAGGATAATGATTGAAATGATCAACCCAGACTAATTATAAATATCATGAAACAATTAAATCATCGAACATTTTGAATTTGTTTTTTGTTTCAGACTGAATAGATTATCGTTTTCACATTTCAACAAACAGATTTAACATGAAAAAAGTCACACCATTCCTGATGTTTGAAAAAAACTCCGCAGAGGCTATGAAATTCTATGTCTCCATATTTAAAAACTCAAAGATTACCAGTCCCGGATCCTTTGAAATAGACGGACAGGAATTTCTTGTTTATGACGGAGGGTCTTATTTCAAATTCACTGAGGGTATTTCCCTTTTTATTAATTGCAATACACAGGAAGAAGTTGACGAACTGTGGGACAAGCTGTCGGCCGGTGGTGAAAAAAGCCAGTGCGGATGGGTAAAAGATAAATTCGGGCTTTCATGGCAGGTCATTCCGTCAGTTCTAATGAAATACCTTAATGATGCTGATCCCGTTAAATCAAAAAGGGTTATGGACGCAATGCTAAAGATGAGCAAGATCATCATTAAGGATCTTGAAAAAGCATATAATCAGAAATAGTTGATCTTCGCAAATCTTTCCTGTAAAAGCAAAGGCCGTCATTGCGCAATTTGAGAATTTCATCCTCACTAACCTCAATCCGGTAAAAATCAGGCATACGGTTTGTCCCCTGACCTGATACCATGCAATTCTTGAGGCAACTCCGTTAAAACATTTATACTTTTATTTACCTTTGGGGTCATGACAGCTATCAAACGTCTGGCAGGACAAACTGCAATTTATGGAATTCCCAGCGTCCTGGGGCGGGTCCTGATCTACCTTCTTACTCCACTTTACACGGCTAAGTTTCTACCTCCCGACTACGGAACTCTGAGTGTATTTTATGCCTATACATCCTTCCTCATAATAGTTCTTACCTATGGGATGGAGACTACTTTTTTCAGATTTCATCAGCAGGAGACTGATAAGGAAAAAGTATTCAGCACAGGTATGATCTCCCTCACTATCAGTTCAATTTTCTTCCTGGTTGTTGTTTTATCAGTCTCAGGAAAGATAGCAGGATGGATAGACTATCCAAAACATCCTGAATATGTCAGATGGTTTGCTTGGATTCTTGCTCTCGATGCGCTCTCTGCTATACCCTTTGCTCATTTGCGCGCGATAAACCGGCCGATCCGTTTTGCATGGGTTAAAATGTCGAATATTGCCGTTAATATATGCCTGGTACTTTTCTTTCTCGTTTTATGCCCTTATCTGCTGCACCATTTTCCGCAAAGTTTAGCAGGCCGGTTAGTCTCACGCATTTATATCCCTCATTGGGGAATTGAATATGTTTTTATTGCGAATCTGGCTGCCAGTGCCTTAACACTTTTCATGCTGCTGCCCGAGATTTCGGTGGTAAAATGGAAGATACATCCCGACATGTGGAGGAAGATGCTTTATTATGCATTCCCTCTCCTGTTTGCGGGCATGGCCGGAATCGTTAACGAGACATTTGACCGCCTTCTGCTGAGGTACCTGCTGCCAAAGGATATTGCATCGGCACAGGTTGGGATTTATTCAGCCTGCTATAAAATTTCCATACTGATGACGATCTTCATTCAGGCCTACAAATATGCTGCTGAACCCTTCTTCTTTTCGCAGGCGAAGGAGAAGGATGCAAAAGCAACATATGCAAGGATAATGGACTATTTCATTATAACTGTTTCGCTCATCTTCCTGGTTACCATGCTTTACCTTGATGATTTCATAATACCAATAATCCTGAGGAGAAAAGTATATATAGAAGGCCGGGGAGTAATTCCTATTTTAATGATGGCAAACCTGTTTCTTGGGGTCTACTATAATCTTTCGATATGGTATAAGCTTACCAACAAAACATCCTGGGGAGCGTGGTTATCTCTGATAGGCGCCATTATCACACTTGTCCTTAATTTCATATGGATACCTCTGAGTTCCGATCATCTTATCTACGGATATTATGGATCTGCATGGGCAACATTTATCTGCTATGGAGCCATGATGGTACTCTCCTACCTCATCGGACAAAAATATTTCCCTGTTAACTATAATCTTAAGAAATTCGGCGGCTATCTCGGATTTTCAGTAGCAATATATGTAATCAGCCTCCTGATCAAGCCCGATGCTGCTTTTCTCCGGATAGGATTTCATACGGCATTAATTCTTATTTTCATCGGGGTTGTTTATCTGATTGAAAAACCTAAGCTCTCAGGCATAATCAAGATTCATGGTTAAGGAATAATTTTAATATATAATTTGTTTAACATGTCAGCAACAAAAGCACCGCATACTGAGGAACACCTGGGAAGTTCAGAATTTATCACCGACATAGTAATTGGTATGTCTGATGGTCTGACAGTGCCTTTTGCACTAGCAGCCGGACTGAGTGGTGCAGTTCAGCATAACGCCATCGTTATTACTGCAGGTATTGCAGAAATTGTAGCCGGATCTATCGCAATGGGTCTGGGGGGTTACCTTGCAGGAAAAACTGAGCAGGAACATTATGCTTCAGAGCTGAAGAGGGAATATGAAGAAATAGAAGAAATTCCTGATGAAGAGAAAAAGGAGGTACGCCTNNTATTTGCACAATACGGACTGAATGAACCTACCCAGAATATGATTGCAGACGAACTTGNAAAGGATAAAGACAAATGGGTAGATTTCATGATGAAATATGAACTTGGACTCGAGAAACCCAATATCAACAGGGCAAGGAACAGCGCTGCGACAATCGGGATCTCATATATCGTAGGGGGATTGATTCCTCTTTCCGGGTATTTCTTTACCCATACTCCCTACCAGGGTCTTGTGGTCTCTGCAATACTTACAGTCATTTGCTTATTCATTTTCGGCTATTTTAAAAGCAAGGTCACAGGGCAGCCTCCCATTAAAGGAGCTGTCAAAGTCACCTTGATCGGAGTTACAGCTGCTGCAGCTGCATTCCTTGTGGCCAAGGCATTTAACAACATTTTCTGATAATATAATGAAATTTGAGCATCGCAAACAAAAGGTAGCATCCTTTCCGCAGTTTTTTAAAAGATTGGCCAGATATACCCTGTTTTCAGGTATTCTGATCGCTTTTTCAGTTGCTGCAGGAGTAATTGGTTATCATCATTTCGGTGAACTTAGCTGGCTCGATAGTTTTCACATGTCGTGCATGATCCTTACAGGAATGGGGCCGGTTATTGAAATGAAAACTGCTGGAGCAAAACTCTTCTCTTCGATATATGCTCTTTACAGCGGTGTGGCATTTCTGAGTATAACAGCTGTTTTTTTTGCTCCAATAGTCCACAGATTCTTACACATTTTTCAGGTCGGTCCAGATGAATAATATTTTCATTATCAAAAAGTTAATTGCGTCAGGTGCAATAAGCGTACTTTCAATTTATCTTTTATCAGGACAGACAGGAATACCTGATTCTTCAAAAAGCATAAAGCTTGGTGAAGTTGTGGTCATTTCAAACAGGGTGCCTGTTTTATTAAAAAATAACCCGGGAGCAGTATCGGTAGTCACACCAGAAATACTTTCAATAATGCCTAAATCGGCAGGGGTGGAAGAAGCTCTGCGGCTCACTCCGGGTGTACGTATCGATAATCAGCATGATGGTGAACGTGTACATGTTTCAATCAGGGGACAGGGGATATTGACTGAACGCGGACTCAGGGGAATAGGTGTGATTATTGATGGGATCCCCGGAAATGATCCTTCAGGATTTGCTCCTGACCTGTACGATGTGGATTGGGGAACTTTAAAGAAGATAGAAGTATTAAGGGGTCCGTCAGCCAGTTTATACGGGGGAGGCGGTGCCGCAGGAGTAATTAATATTACAACAAATGATGGCGGATCAGGACCGATCGGGGGACAAGTAAACCAGGGTCTGGGATCAAACGGTTTTACCAGAACTCTAATCCAGATCGACGGTTCACGAAGTGATATGAACTACCGTGTAAGCTATTCTCATTCAGGCGGTGACGGCTATAGAGATCATCAGGCTTTTCGTGGTAATAAACTATATGAAAAAATCAACTTCAATCCGTCAGCTAAACTTTCGCTGACACAGATCATTTCCTTTACAGGTTATTTCCAGCAGAACCCGGAAGGATTAAATATCGGGCAGTTTGACAACCTGCGTCAGGCAAACCCTGATGCAAATCCCTTCAATGAGTATCAGAAGACAAAAAGGATTACTGCAGGAATCCATGGCAAATACAAAATAAACGAAAAACAGGATGTGGAGCTGACAGCATTTATCCGATCGTGGAATTACAAGGAAACAAGCAACAAAAGCGCTGAATACAGGGATATAACCAATCCGGGAGCCAGTCTGCAATATAATTTACATTTTGACAACAGAAAAGTGAAGAATGTTATCAGTCTTGGTTCTGATATGAAATGGCAAAGTATAAGCATGTACAAAATGCAGAGTGAGTCCAATCCTCAGAGAAGGGAAAGCATCGATCAGACAAATCTGGAATCGGATTCTCTGCTTGCCAACCAGATCATATCTCAGAGCAGTGCCGGAGTATTCGCATTGTATAAACTGGAAATGGGCAGGTTCAGTCTGATTGGTAGTGTCCGTTTTGATGTGATGAAGAATCAGCTGACAAATAAAATGCTGGGATCCGATACCGCAAAAACGTCCAGAGACTTCAGGAATTTTTCTGCACGTGCAGGTATAAACTACTCATTCAGCGATGCTGCAAGCATATTTGCTGACTGGAGCAAAGGTTTTTTACCGCCCTCAACAGAGGAACTTGCCAGCAATCCGACAGGGTATAGCGGCTTTAACACACACATTGTACCTGCAACTTCCAATTGCACTGAACTGGGGATCCGCGGATTTATAAGTAATAAACTCTCTTACGAGATCACCGGTTTTGTTATGAATACCAAAAACGATTACTTCCGTTTTAAACAGACAGGAAGAGGTAACCAGGAGGTATTTTATGGCAATGCGGGAAACAGTAAACGCTATGGAATTGAGACTTCATTTTCCTTCGAAATTATCAAAGATCTCACACTGAATGTTGCATATACATATGCTGACTATAAATACGTCTCCTCCGGTATAGATCCTGTTTATTCTGACCCTTCATTTGTGCTTACATCTCCCCCAATGGCCGGTCAGTGGCTTCCAAATTCCCCTAAACATCAGCTATATTCTGAGGTGATTTATTTAACAGGAAGATTCAAATTCAGCCTGGCAAACGAATACCAGTCGAAATGGGCGATCTATACAGATCCGAACGCTTACTATGGGATCCTCGATCACTCTGTCTATCAAAACTGGCAGAACGGATTCAGCCTGTTTCATGCAAGGGCTTCTTATGAGATCAAGATCGGTAAACTTAAAGGAGAATGCAGCCTATTCATCAGGAATTTAACAGGAGCAAAGTACATGGCTTTCACAGAACCTGATCCTGATGGCAATGCATATCATCCGGGACCAGCCAGAGAGTTTTTTGGAAATTTAAAGATATTATTTTAGCTTCACTCTTCAACAGGAAGAAAGAGCTCTTCTGCATGTTTTAGTTTAAGTTAGCATGGGAAACACTAAGATTAAAAGCACTTTAACAGGTCGGATCAATATTGGGAAAGACACAGAAACCAAACTGATCCGGGCTGGAATTGATTCCTTTGAAAAACTGAAAGAGCTGGGCAGTGAACAGGCATTCCTTCGTCTTCAGGCATTTGATCCCGGTGCATGTCTCAACCTCCTTTATGGACTGGAAGGTGCTATTGAAGACATTAAATGGAATGAACTTCCCTATGAAAAAAAACAGCATTTACTCGTATTCCATAAACAGTCTCAAAAGAAATTAAATGAACAATCCTGAATCAGTCAGCGAAGAGATTATATCCATTGTCAACTCATGGGTACCCAAACTTGAGAAGCTTCCGGAGGAAACAATCTCCCAAAGAAGGAATTCTCAGAACAGGACTATTAAACAGATTGTGGGTCACATGATTGATTCCGCGTCAAACAATACTCACAGGATCGTTCATCTTCAATACCAGCCATCCCCCCTGGAATTTCCAAATTACGCTTCAAATGGCAATAATGACAGGTGGATCGCAATACAGGATTATCAGAATGAGGATTGGACCGTGCTGGTTCAGTTATACAAATATTCTCTCCTTCATATAAGCCATGTAATTAAAAATGTTAGAGCAGACAAACTCAGCAATGAGTGGATAGCCGGACCAGGAAGAAAACTGAAACTGGAAGAGATGATCGTGGATTTTACAAGGCATCTTAACCTGCATATGGATGAAATAAACCAACTTGCCAACACGAAATAACTCTTTAAAATGAGACACTATGGTTTCCTTTGAAAAATTTCAGATTGCCCCATGCGGAATAAATTGCGGAACCTGCAGGGCATACCTGAGAGAGAGGAATAAATGTTCCGGCTGCCTTTCAGCCTCAGGGGAAAAAGTTAATAATTGTGCCAGGTGTAAGATAAAGAACTGTGAATCGCTGGCACAAACTGAATCAAAATTCTGCTATGACTGCCCAAAATTTCCTTGCCTGACACTGAGAAAAATCGATAAAAGATACAGGGTCAGATATCAAACCAGCCTGATTCAAAATCTCAATATTATCAGAAAGAATGGAATTGAAGAATACCTGAAAGATGAAAACTCAAGGTGGACCTGCAGGGATTGCGGTTCAGTGCTCTCTGTACATTTGCACAACTGTTTAAAATGCGGGAAGAAATATAACGATCCGCTTTTCGGGAAAAATTAACCTGAACAATAATTTTATATCACCTCTGTCACATATAATATTAATGCTATGATTACAAGATTTAAAATATGTTGCATCGCAAGTGAAGATGAAGCAAGAATGGCAATAGAACATGGAGCACATGCCATTGGTCTTGTTGCTAAAATGCCGAGTGGCCCGGGACCAATTGCCGATGAGCTGATCAGAAAAATTGCCTCAGCTGTTCCACCACCGATAGCAACCTTTATGCTGACCAGCGAAACAGCTGTAAGGGATATTATAGAACATCATAACCGGACCAGAACTAATACGATACAGATCGTCGACGCTGTTTCTTCAGGCACTTATTCGGAACTTAAGGCAGCTTTGCCTGCAGTAAAAATAGTACAGGTAATTCATGTCATAGACGAAAGCTCAATCGAGGAAGCTGTTAAAATATCGGAGATGGTCGATGCATTGCTGCTCGACAGCGGAAATCCGAAACTGAAAGTGAAAGAACTGGGAGGCACAGGGAGAGTACATAACTGGAAATTAAGCAAACAAATAGTCGACCAGGCCAAATGCCCGGTATTTCTGGCCGGAGGATTAAATCCTGAAAATGTGAGACAGGCGATTGAGGAAGTACATCCATTTGCCGTTGACATTTGCAGCGGTGTAAGAACCGATGGAAAACTCGACAGGAAAAAGCTCGAAATGTTTATCAGGAATATCTACAATTAACCATACTTTTAGGTCCAATTCAATTTCACTATGGCACACGAATGGAAAAAGACTGAAAAAGAGATTTA
>JGI20214J51088_10001566_pt1 | contig 15592 bp, 10 predicted proteins | sample WetSurMetagenome_FD_51088 | JGI IMG/M metagenome (IMG submission 51088) | reverse complement strand
GAATAACCAACGCTCTGAAGATTATCGCCGATTCGACGGCCGCAAATCCGTTATTGATCACTAATAACAAAGACGCTCCCATTATTTTCGGTACCAGTGATACCGAAAGAATGAGGATATTGGGTAATGGTAATGTTGGCATTGGCATCGTAAACCCAGCACAAAAACTAGATGTTAATGGCTCGGTTAATATTAAAGCTCCAGGAACAAACGATGCTACTGCACTTTATATTCAAGATTCTTCAGGTTTAAATCGTGGTGCCTGGAATGTTGAATCAACAGGGGCTAATTCATTTTATGATTATGTAGGAGGAGGTTGGCATAAATCTATAACTTTAAATAATGGCAACGTCGGTATTGGAACCACGAATCCTTATGGCAAACTAGATGCTTACCTGTCTAACAATGGTGCTAGAGTAATGACTAAATATATCGGAGCTCCCGATTACGGTCCAGTTATATATCTTTCCAATGATGCTGGTTCTACGCAAAAAGCAACCAGAATAAGATCAACTTACTCAGGAGTTGGTACTAGTGGTAACGCCAATTTTGCTATTGACAGATCGACTAATAGTCAAGCCTACGGTAGCGATCCGTCTTTGTTAACTTATACAAACTCCTTCTCTATTGATGGAAGTAATGGCAACGTCGGCATCGGAATAGCATTACCCGGCTCTAAATTAGATGTTGCCGGCAACATAAATTCTTCCGGCAATGTCATCGGTACTCAGCTCTGCATTGGTGCTGATTGCCGCAACGCCTGGCCTTCCGGCGGTTCCAGTCAATGGACTACCACCGGCAGCGATATTTATTACAACACCGGCAAAGTCGGCGTCGGAACCAATAGTCCGACTCTTGGCAATTTGCAAGTTGGCGATGGCACCGGTACTAAATATGTCGCTGCATCCGGAGCCAGTGGAAATATTTTTCTCGGCAGTTCCAATAATAATATTCACGCCGGAATAACCAACGCTCTGAAGATTATCGCCGATTCGACGGCCGCAAATCCGTTAGTAATAAGTAACAACCAAAACGCTCCGATCGTTTTTGGTACCAGTGATTTGGAAAGAATGAGGATATTGGGTAGCGGTAATGTTGGCATCGGAACTCAGAATCCGTTGCAGAAGCTTGAAGTCTCCAATGGCACAATTCGTCTAAGTAATGATTATCAGGTTGAGTGGGGTGGTAGCAACGACATTATTTTTGGTAACGGATCAAGTCATTATCTTTATCTTAGAACCAATAATGTTGACAGAATGATGATAAATTCTTCCGGTAACGTCGGTATCGGAACCGCATCTCCTAACAGCCGTTTGCATGTTTACAATACTTCCGCCAATTCTGAAATTGATATTCAAAGCGTTGCCGGAACCGGTAATCACTGGGGCATGTATCACAATGCCGCTGATAACAGTTTTAGAATTTGGGGTGGCAGCGACTATTTAACTGTTTCAAGAACCGGCTATATTGGTATTGGAACAGCGGCTCCAACGCAAAAATTAGAGGTGCAAGGAGGATATTTAAAAGTTTCTGATACTGTTGGCGGTGCTGACACTACTAAAGCATTTATGGAAGGAAGCACTAACGTGTCTTACTTTGGCTCTTTAGGTACCCAAAGAGCGTCTTTCGGCAACTCGGAAAATCCCGAAACTTTGACGGTTGATGGCGGCAAAGTCGGTGTTGGAGTAACAAGTCCGACCCTTGGCAATTTGCAAGTCGGAGACGGCACCGGCACTAAATATGTCGCTGCATCCGGAGTCAGTGGAGATATTTATCTTGGCAGCTCCAATAATACTCCCCACGCCGGAATAACCAACGCTCTGAAGATTATCGCCGATTCGACGGCCGCAAATCCGTTATTGATCACTAATAACAAAGACGCTCCCATTATTTTCGGTACCAGTGATTTGGAAAGAATGAGGATATTGGGTAATGGTAATGTTGGCATTGGAACTAATAATCCTATAAATGGAAAACTTGATGTCGAATTAAATAGCGCTACTTCAAAAGGGGCTTATATTAAAAACACTGCCGGAGACGCTATTATTGGTGATGCCCCAACATCTGGCGGTTATGTTGGTGTTGCCGGAAGAGGTGACCTAGGTATTTATGGGTTTGGCGCAACTAATGGTATCAAGGGAGAAAGTGCACAAATTGGCGTTTATGGTTATAGTTTTGGCGCTGCCGGAATTGGAGTTAAAGGTTTGAGTGATAACGGTCCTGGTGTTACTGGTGATGGCAGGGATTACGGAGTGATTGGAAGGGCGGTTGCGGATGGTATTCAAGGTGTGGGCGTTTTTGGAGTTACTAAAACCGGTAAAGGTGTTTGGGGATCTAGTCTTGGTAGCGGCTGGGCTGGATATTTCGATGGCAACCTGTTTGCTAGTGCAGGTTATCAGCCCGGTGGCGGATCATGGACGGCTTCTTCTGATCAGCGTTTAAAGAAAAATATTGTTAATATCGACAGCAAGACTGCTTTGGATAAAATAGCATCTCTGCAAGGTAGAGAATTTAAATGGATAAATCCGGAAGAGCACGGTAATGAGATAAGCACTCGCGCTGCTGTCATGGCTCAAGATTTGCAGAAAGTTTTCCCGGATTGGGTTGGAAAATTAGATCCATCCGGCAATGATAAAAAGTTGATTCCGGCCGGAGAAGAATCATTGACCGTTACTTATCCTAACGATTTTAACGCCTATCTGATTGAAGCCATAAAAGAATTAAAGAAACAGAACGAAGAATTAAAGGCCAGAGTTGATCAGCTGGAAAAAATGAAATAAAATTGTTTATAAAGACGGTTTGCCGGAAAAAGACAGGCCGTCTTTTAATATTGCCCGCCCCGCTATTGACAATATATTTATTTTTTGTTATATTGTAAATATTGTAAAGTCAGCCAATAAAATCATATATAATGTGCACCTTCAAAAAAGGAGTGTCTTATGAAAAGACTAGTGTCCATTTCATTGTTTCTGTTGGCTTTCCTTGGCTGTCAAGGGAAGAATCCCGTCGATTTTTTTTACACCGAGTATGATGCCAGCTCGGAAAATCCCAGTGATTCTTCCTTATCATCACTTTTTTCTCAAAACATTTTACTGAAGAAGGATGACAGCACATATTGCATTGTGGACGGCCAGGACACTATCGGTATAAACGGTGCCTTAAGTGGTCTCCACAATAAAAAATTAAAGAATTGGAAGGCCTGGAGTGCCACAAAAAATCAAGGGGTAGTGACCATTTTAGAAGAGATGGTCACAAATTCTCAATACTATCCGCACGTATTTTTGCTGAGTACGTGCAAAGAACGGGTGGGGTTGGTAATGGATTCGATTTTTTATAAGTTCGGGGATGTTGCGGACTCCGCTTATGCGGAGGAAGATAAGAAAGTTGCCCACCGTTATAATCTCTTAGTCAGATTTGGGAAAAAAGTCTGGCTAGGATATGTTGGGTTTAGTATGGAGGATTGGAATGGCGGGCGACTGATTCTTAACAAGAAGGCTTATATCGACTTTTGCCTTTGCCTTGGTCTCTATAAGGAGGAATACAAAGTCGGCCGCTTGGTGGGCGGCTGGCAATAAAATACAAAAAATAGACATTGTTTCAACCGCGAGGAATTATTTTCTCGCGGTTTTAATATTCCAAAAATTACACGGTTCAGGGTCGTTTTTACCCCGCTTTTTTATAGTTTTTATTTATGCTATAATTTAACAAGAAAGATGGTGATAATATATTTATCACGAAGGGGTAATTTTAACTGCCGTATATGAAAAGAAAAAATATTTCAATCTGTTTGGTTGCATTGTTTTTTTTGATTTGCACGTCTTTTTTGTTTTTCAGATCAATACCAAAAGCTGAGGCCACCGGAGCGACCTGCACCTGGACGGGAGCTGTAAATTCCGATATGAATAACGCTGCCAATTATTCCGGCACCGGCTGTACTTTGGATGCTACCGATGATTTAGTTTTTAATTCCGGCTCGGTAGCGGCGACCGCTTCGGCCAACATCCACGTTAAAAGTATTACGGTAACCAGCGGCTATACCGGAGATTTATCTTTCTCCGGCCATACTGCTACTTATGAAAATGGTGATGCTTCTTTTGACGGTACCGGCACAGTTGATCTGGGCGACAGAATTACAATAAATGGAGCTTCCGCCGCTTTTCATATCGGTTCGGGAGTTGGAACCGTAAGAGGAGGTGATTGTGATGTGATCATGAATGGCACAACAGCGATGACATTTGATGTTGACAGGCTGGTCATCTTCAAAACTCTAACCTTGGGGGCGAACGCTAAAGTAGCAAACACTGGAAGTGAAGACGCTCATTTTTCGAGCGCCACTACGCCGTTCACCATGGGCGCGTCTTCTACGTTCACTGTTAATCAAACAACACACCTTTTTTTATCAGGTTCCTCGGCTTTTATGTCATTGGGCGCGGGGTACACGATTAATGGAAGTTCGGATATTCGTTTGGAGATAGGTGATGATTCTATTGTTGTAACTTTGCCCGCCGTAACAACAGTAAACATACCAATAGAAATCAGAGATGTGGGAACAAAGATTGGATGGACTTTTCGGCTAACCGGAGCGATAAATCTTGGAACAGCGAGCTTTTCTTCATTTTTTGCCTATCCTAACACTGCCGGCACGTTTGATTTTAACAATCAAAATGTTACTTGCGGAACTTTCACAACCGGCATTTTTGCTGCAACTAATGCGGTAACATTCAATTACGGTTCTGGTTCTTTTTCTATCACTTCTTTTAATGGATCTGATTACAATGGGGCGGGAACTTGCAATGAAAATTTTCAAACATCGCACTGGACGGTTGCTGGAACAGGCTGGACGTTTGGTTCCAACCATACTATTAATCCGGGAACTTCGCTGATCACTTTTACTAACTCGGCCACGATCACACCTAATGGTAAAAGTTTTTACGATCTGGCGCTTAACGCTTCGGGAAAAACAATCACTTTGGCTGACAATATCAATGTTCATAACTTTAACAATATTGCCGGAACATTAGCAGGTGCGTTTACTGTCACTGCCTCAGGTGATGTAACCGTTTCAACCGATACGACTTTTAACAGATTGATAATGACCAAGCCGACAACTAGAACGATTACGGTCGGAGCAGGTGATACTCTAACACTAACCAATTTAACCAATACCGATCTTGACGGAAGTGCGGGCGCCTTGACGCAGTGGCGAAGCGGAACGCCGGCATCACCGTTCAATTTGATTATTCCTTCGCCGGTTACTTTAACTTATCAGAATCCGCAGGATTGTATTTCGTCTCAATATGTTACGGCTAACGACGGAACCAGCGTTAATAGTGGAAATAATGTAAAGTGGCTGATTGATGCTGATGTTGATCCGCCGGTTATTTCCGCTATCTCCGCTTCTTTGGTCGGCGCTAATGTTGCCGCTATCACTTGGACGACGAATGAACCAGCCAGCTCTACCGTAAGTTATGGCACAAGCCCTTCTTATACTTTAGCATCATCATCGATTGATTTTGTTACTTTGCACTCCATAAATTTGCACGGTTTGACGGCCGGCACTACTTATCATTTCCGCGTGGAATCCACCGATTTTTATAACAACCGCGCCGTTTCCTCAGACTATATTTTTGATATGGTAACTACCCAGATTTATCGTTCTGTCGGAGTGGGCGGAGAAAACGAAATCGCTTCCGGCACTGCTACCGCTCTTCTCACTATCGACGGTTCAGGTAATGCCACGTTTTCCGGCACGACCATCCCTGATCGCGTGGGCGTGGGTGATGCGATTGTCTATGATTCGAATAATTCAAATACTATCACTGCCGCTGATAGCGTTGTCTTCATTCATGGCCGCAATTCTAATAATTCTTATATTGTAAAAACTGAAGCCGGTTTTAATGTGGCAGCGACTACGGCCGCCAATGATACTTGGGCCATCTATCGCGCTTATACTTCGCTTGCCAAAGCCGAAAATTCAATTAACAATCCTTCTATCCTGCCCAGTTATGATACCTGGTCAGGCGGCAAAGATCTAACTTCTTCCTCTGGCGCGAATCAAGTTTGGAATATCGCTTGTTATGGCGACGCCGCGGATACAACTGTAGTTGATGTGAATGGTTGGACAACCGATTCACAAAATTATATTAGAATTTATACTCCTTACCTTCCTTCCGAGGTTGGAGTGTCACAAAGACATTCGGGAAAATGGGATGACAGCAAATATAGAATGGAGATAGTGAGCAATAGCAGTAACGCATTGGATATTGGCAATGTCGCTTATGCTAAGATTGACGGGTTGCAGATAAAAGTAAAGTTCAATACCGCGTCAGGCGCTGGTATTGGCGCAAGTGGCCACGCCGCGGCTTGGATTTCAAATAATATTATTTGGGGTGCGTTGAGCGTAAATGGCAACAACGTCGGTATCTCTTCTCATGATCAGGATTCCACCGCCAAGATTTACGGGTGGAATAATATTATCTATGGTTTTAAATATAGCTCATCTCTTAGCTCTGCTTATCAAGGTGGAATTTTTTGTGATACAGGAGATTGCTATTATTATAATAATACAGTTTATGATTGTGATAAGGGTTTTTTAAGTCAAGGCTTTAATTTTACTATTAAAAATAATATTTCCTACAGCAATAATGATAACTACGCCAATAATTTTAGTGCCTCTTCCACCAACAACCTTTCCGGTCCTTCTCAAATTTCTGGAAATTCAGGTTCTGATTCGCGCACCAGCATAGTTTCTTTTGCTAATGAGACCAATAAAGATTTTCATCTTTCTCCCTGCGATGTCGGAGCCAGGGATTATGGTGTTGATTTGTCCGGTGATAAATATATTCCTTTTTCAACCGACATTGAAGGTCAAATTCGTGCCGGCGCTTGGGACATTGGTGCTGACGAATATGTCAGTGATAATATTCGCGGTTATGCTTGGAGTTCAAATTACGGCTGGATCAGCATGAGTTGCCAAAATGATTTTAGCTGCGGCGCAAGCAATTACGGCGTGAAAATTTGCAATACCACTTGTGCGGCAAGCGATATGTTTAATTTCCAGGGCTATGCTTGGAGCTCGAGCGCCGGCTGGATTAGCTTTGATTCCACAGGCGCGCCCGATTACGATTTTAGCAGCCATTGTAAAAATATCTGTAATTCTTCCAATAATTGTACGGCCTGCTTTAATCCTAACGACGGAAAAATTTACGGCTGGGCTAAAATAATCAGTTTGGGTGATGACGGCTGGATACGTTTGGGAACTACCACGATGTCAAGCGGACTTTCTATTGATCAAACTTCGGCTTGGGGACAATTTCACGGCTGGGGCTGGAACGGAAATACTGATCCTTATGTTGGCGCCGGCTGGATTAGCTTTAATTGCGCTGAGACCGGTAATTGCGCCACTTCCAACTATTTTGTTTATCTTGATTCGCCGCATCTGCCTCCGCCTATCAATCTTTCGTCGCCGAATTGGAGTTATGCTAATGCTTGTCCGGCTCCGGGCGCGCAATCAGGAGTGGCGCTTAATGCTTTTTTAAGATGGCAGTTTAATAATCCTTATGTTTGCTTGTCGCCCACGGCTTTTCAGGTAATTGTTAATACTTCTAACTCCACAACTTCGCCGCTTATTGACACAGGCAAAAGAAATTATTCCGCGACTCAATATGTCGCTAGCAATACCTATGGTATTCTACAATATGATAAGCCGTATTATTGGTGGGTGAAAGTTTGGGATAACTTTGGTTTTGTTACGCCTTGGGTGCAATTTGATAGCGCTACGCCAGGACATGTTCTTACTGATAATTCGGTTCGCAATGGAACGATCGGCAACAGTAAAACATTCACAACCTATCGTCATGAATTTCCTGAAGCCGCGTTTAGCTGGGTTCCAAAAGAACCGCTGACATATTTTCCGGTTACTTCCACCATGATTTCTTATTATTATGATTCTTCCGCTCCCAACGCGCCTATTGCTTGCGACGTTTCGCATTGTTCGTCGACTTGGAACGGTGTTAATGTTTTTTCCAATAGTACTCCCACATCTTCCAGTACCGTAATGTCTTTCTTTTACGGACCAGGGGCATCGATCAATTTAAAAGTCGAAGATATTGGACAGTCCGCCGACGATGATTACTCTTGCTCTTCTTCCACTCCGAATTTTTTCGTAGATATTTTGCCTTTTTGGCTGGAGAAAAAAGCATCAAGCACTTAAGAATATGGAAAACATGAAATATAAAATGCGAAATAATAATTCCGGGTTTACTTTGCTAGAGTTGATTGTCAGTATTTCTGTGATCACAATACTGATTGCGATTTTTTTTACTAATTATCACGGCGCCGATCAAAGGACCAATTTGACTTCCGTGGCGCAGAAATTAGTCAGTGATATCCGCACGGCGCAAAACAATTCTCTGGGTTCGGTGCCTTATGGCGGAGTTTTGCCGGCTGGCGGCTGGGGAATTCATCTTGATACCACGAACAATAATAAATATTTGCTATTCGCCGATGTTAATAATAACAAGGTTTATGATGTGGGCGAAGCTTTGCCAGCATCCGGCGGTTCTACTTTTACTTTGCCGGCCAATACAGTTATTAGCGATCTTACCGATGGCGGTTCTCATTCCAATTTGGATATCACTTTTTTACCGCCCGATCCGATAACTAGAATTTATTGGAGTCAATTTTCTTCCTCAACCATCGCTTCCATTGTTATTAAACAGAATATCGTTAACAGAACAGAAAATGTCAACGTTAATATTCTAGGTCTGATCGAGACGCGATAAATTTTAGCACCATGATTAATAAAAAAATAACAAATACTAATTCTGGTTTCACTATTTTGGAAATGGTGGTGGTTATTTTTATTATTTCTTTCGGTCTTCTGGGGGTTGTTTCTTTGGTTAATCAAAGCATTCAAGTTGGCAATATTAATAAAAATATGTTAATCGCTTCCCAACTTTCTCAGGAAGGTTTGGAATTGGTGCGTAATAAAAGAGATATTAATTGGCTGGAAAGAGGCGATTGGGAATTCAGTTCAACTACCAATTCCCGGCTGGATATTATTCGAGACGGAACTTATATAGTTGATTATACCGGCGCAATAAACAGCGCTCCCGACAATATTTCTGACCAAGCCGCGAAATTATATCTTGACGCTAACGGTTTTTATTCTCATTCGGCGAGCGCTAATCCAACGCCTTTCTATCGCCTGATTACCGTTGGCAACGAAAGCGTTTCTTCGACTACGGTAAGATGTGACGTGCAATGGAAGAAGGGGACTAATACTTATAGTTTTTCCGCGCAGACGGTTTTGTATGATTGGCGGTAAAAATATATTTTTTAAAAGGTCAATGATGAAAAATAAAAATATAATAAATATCAAATATAAAACACTAAATACGATCTTAGCTGATCGTGCCGGCGTTACCTTACTCGAATTAATGGTTGCCGTATCTTTATTCGTCGTTACCATATTAGCGGCTTCCGGCATTTTCGAGTCGGTCATAAACAGCCAGCGGCAGGCTATCGCTTCTCAGAATTTGCAGGAAAATATCCGCTATAGTTTTGAAAAAATTTCTAAGGATATCCGAACTGCCCAAAAAGATAAAACACATTCTTGCATTCCCAGCGGAAATGTTTACTGGACTGATGGTCCGGGTACGCGTTTGCAATTTTTGAATCATGACAATAAATGCATTTGCTACTATCTTAATAATTTTAGAATAATGGTTGCCGACGGCGGATGTCAGGCGTCGCCGATAAATCCGCTTCCGCTAACGCCACAGATTATAAAAGTAAGCAACCTGTCTTTTCGCTTGATAGATAGCGGAATTCATAAACAGGCTTTCGTTACTTTAAAGATGCGCATTGAAGCGAATGTCAACGGCAGCGAAAAAGAAACAATGGATATGCAAACTACTTTATCGTCGCGTTTTTACGAACAAAGATAAAACAGGCAACCAGGACTTGATCGCTTAAATAAAATATGTTTAAAAATATTATTCCAAATTTTAAATTACAAAAAAGTTGGCTTAAAAACGAAGGCACGGCTTTATTAATGACGATTCTTATTTTAAACAGTATAATTTTAGTTTCTTTGGCTGCCGCCAGCGTTATTGCTTCGGGGGTAAAAATGAGCGGTACGGAGGCTAAATCCACCAAGGCTTATTTTGCCGCTGAAGCCGGAGCTGAACAAGTGCTGTGGGAATATCGCAAAGCCGGCGGATCTTGCCAAGTTGGTGCGGAAAATAATTGTAATTTTAGTAAAAGCTTGCCTAACAACAGCTACTATGAAGAAAAGTACGTTTCCGGCGATACCAATCTTGGTTCAGTATTGATTTTTATTTCCAAAGGAACTTTTTCCGGCTTAAGTCGAAGCGTTGAATTAGATTTTAAGTTCTAATTTTATCCCCTTGTTTTTTTATTTCCACCATATATAATATATGTAGCCTTAATAATTAAATAAAAATAAGAGTTTATGAAAATCAATAAAATTTCCATCGTATTGATCGTTCTGATCATCTGGGCTGTTTTTTCCGTCGCTTACATTTGCCGAAACAGCTGGAACAATTTCAAGCTTAATCAAATGAGAACCGCTGCCACGCAAGGTTATCAACAGGCCATCGTCGATATCGCCGCTACCGCCAATAAATGCGAGAATGCCGGAGTTCCATTAAACGTTGGTACTGACAAAGACGGTAAGCAAGTTACTGTAACGATCGTTAGCGTTTCCTGTCTCCAGCAGGCCAAACAAGAACAAACCAACCAAACTCCAGCCGTCGCCCCTAAAAAATAAGCGAAACAGCTGTTTTATATTTTGACTACGAAATCAAGCCAAGGGATTCCTGCGGAAAGTTGGTGTTGTGAATATTTTTCCCTTGTCCGTTCTCGTCATTTCGTGCTAAAATATAGACAAGTAAAAATATAAAAAGACGAGTATTATGAATTCGCCGTATTTCGTTATTCTCAAAAAATACAAAAAAGGGGGAGTAAAGAATTTTTCTTTGATTTGTCGTCCCTCCTTGTTTTTTAGCATTTTACAAAAACATTGTTCAAAAAAACAATGTTTTTGTTATTAAAAAAATACTCGACATTTTAATAATTTGTTTGTATAATAATTACAAAAGTATGAGGGGGAATAAAAAAAATAGAAAATTAAATTCGATTTTGGTCGCATTGCTCTTTCTTTTGAGCACTTTTTTCGCTTTTTCCGTTCATGCTTCCGCCACTGATGGTACGATAGATGCGGTTAACAGATATGCCTGGACGGAAAATATCGGCTGGCTTGATTTTGGTACAACCGCCGGCAATGTTCATGTCACTGATTCGGCTCTGACCGGTTACGCCTGGGGAGAGAATGTCGGTTGGATTTCTTTGAATTGTTCTAACGATAATTCCTGTCTTACTAATATTAATTATAAAGTGTCCAATAATAGCTCGGGTGTTCTTTCCGGTTATGCTTGGAGTGAAAATGTAGGTTGGATAAATTTTAATCCGACTAACGGCGGTGTGACCATAAATTCCTCGGGAGAATTTAAAGGTTATGCTTGGGGTGAGAATGTCGGCTGGATTGTTTTCGATTGTACTACTAATAATTCTTGCGCTGCTAACGGCGGAGTTGATTATAAGGTAAAGACAGATTGGCGGCCTTCCAGTGCTGTAACTTGCACTTCCTGGGTTTATTCTGATTGGGGTAGCTGCTCCAATAATCAACAAACTAGAACTATTGTTTCTTCGTCTCCTTCCGGCTGTTCCGGCGGCAGTCCGGTTTTAACTCAAAGTTGTTCAACAGCGGGAGCAGGATTCCAGTCTTGGCTTAACAATTCGCCGGAGATTCCGTCAAACGGATTTAGCGTTATCATCAATCCTTCGGTTGGCTCGGGGCAAACTCAGGGCACAATAATTTCTTCAAACAGAATTGTTACTTTAAAGTTTAATGCCGGACCGGATATTAAGAGAATGGCTATTTCTACCACTAATGATTTTTCTGACGCAAGCCAGCAAATCTATCAGCCTAATATACAATTTGATCTTTGTTCTCAATATGGCGGCGCCAGCAAAACGTCTGCTTGTCTTGATGGAAAATACACTGTTTATGTTAAGTTTTACAATGACAACGGCGTTTCTTCGCCCGTTGTTTCAAGCAATATTATTTTACAAACTAATAATATTAATCCTCCCGCGCCGCCGCCTGTTACCAAACCAGTAACAAATCCGGCAACTAAGACGATCATTCCTTTCACCAAGGTTTTGCACTTTGGGCAGACTAACGCTGACGTTAAGCGGCTACAATTATTTTTAAATCAGTTCCCTGATACTCGCGTAGCCAAATCCGGTCCGGGTTCCCCAGGCAAGGAAACTAATATTTTTGGTTGGAGTACTAGAGCAGCCGTGATTAAATTCCAAGAAAAATATGCTAAAGATGTTTTGAGTCCCACAAAATTAACCCGTGGCACCGGCATGGTAAGTCTGTACACGTTGAAAAAGATCAATGAATTGATCAATCTTCATTAAATTTTATAATTTAGCCAATATTATATGCTTAATAAAAAAAGATCACTCAAAATTATTTTCTCCAGCTTTTTCACCGTGGTTATTTCCGTTCTTGTTATTGTTTTCTTTGCTCACGCCGGCACTTTAACTCCTCCCGGAAGCGCGGCGAGTAACGGCATCCCCACTTCCACTTCTTATACTCTTGCTAATATTTATACCCGTCTCACCACAAATGATACGGCTACTGAAGCCGGTCATGTCTTTTCTCCAGCAGCTTCCCCGGCCGGCACTTTCTATACTTTGAAACAAATTTATGATGCCATTCCTACTATCCTTACCGATCAAGTTTTAAGCGGTACAAGTTATTTGGGTAAAGCCGGCGCTTATGCCATCACCAATCTTACTGCTGCTAATGTCAAGAATGGAATAACCTATGGCACATCTTCGACCGGAACCTTGCTTCCAAACGGTGGAACGGCCACGACCACTGATGTGTTAAGCGGTAAAACTTATTTTGGCGCTTCGCAGAACAATTGGACTTTGCGTACCGGTACGATGACTAACAAAGTCGGTTCGGCTACCGTTCTTACTCCATCGACAATTGATCAAGCTGTCCCGCAAGGTTATTACGGCGGAGCAGTTGGAGATGGAAAGGTTTCCGGCGATTCCAATCTGACAGCCGGCAACATTAGAAAAAGTACAGCCATTTTTGGTGTTACCGGCACTCTTTACGGTGATACAGATGCCACTAAAGTCTGCGACAATGCCACTGCCGCCGGCTCGCTTCAAATAACCGCCAGTACTGTCAGCGTTGGCAACTCTTATTGCGGGATAAGCGGAACATTGTTGAAAAATGAATATAATGGTTCGGCTGGAACTTCGGTTCAGGATTTTGCATTTTATACTTTAGTTACTTCTACCCCCGGATTCTTGGGCGGAGTGGAGGACAATTCACCTTTGCCGGTGGGAAGTTATACCGGTGCTGGGTGGTCAAGTCTTTGCGATATTGGTAATCATTACTGTGGTGCCGGCGATTCAGCAATAAGCGCTTACAGAAAAGATAATAATACTAATTTAGTTTGGTCAAGCACTCTGGATTCCGGGAATAATCACACTTGGTTTTGGGCTAACAATTGTTATGAACCTGGTGATCCTCAAAATCTTGGAGATTGTGCCAGTAATGGCGATGACGCCTGCCGGTGTGTTAAGAAATCTTCCAGTCCAGTCGGCTGTGAAGCTCTTGATGACGGGCTTTGGAGGATGCCGACCCAGAAAGAGATGATGCAAGCTTATATTGATGGTTCCAGCGCTAATCTTAATTTACAGGATGCTTATTGGACTGCTACTACGAATGGCGGCAACACTCTCTTTGCCTGGCGCATTGATATTGGGGATGGCCTTAGCACTTCTGGTGTTAAAATTGATGGTTCTTCCTATAAAGTGCGTTGTGTACGTTCGGCGCAGTAGCACAGCAAGTTTTACTAAATTAAATTTTTTATTAATAAAAAATGAAAAATCATAAACATAAGCAAAAGAGTTTAATTTTTATTGTTAGCGCGGCCTTTTTAACCTTAGGCGTTGCCGTATTTTCTTGGTCGGTTTTTATGGATAAAACTTTGCCGATTCAAGCCGCCCCCACCACCTATTATGTCGATAAGAATAATGCCCAGGCTAATAACACTAATCCTGGTACGGAAGCCCTGCCTTGGAAAACTATTCAGTATGGCGTTGATCATGTTAATGCCGGCGATACTCTTATTGTTAAGCCGGGAAATTATGATGAGAGGGTTACGTTGAGCAAAAGCGGCACGGCCGGAAATTTTATCACTATCAAAGGCTTAAATGTTCCTAATGAAAGTTTGGTTAATTTTAATACGCTTTTTGATCGGAAAAATCCAGTTCCCGGACCAATCAATCCGGCTGTGAACGCAGTCTGTAAAGGTTTTAATATTTACGGTCAAAGTTATGTTAAACTGGAAAATTTTGAAATCGCTTATAACACAGGTTATGATAATGCGATTATATTGACAGGCGCGCCAAACATCGATATTGAGAATAATTTTATTCATGATTACGGCGGAGCTACCGGTGTTGAAGCTAGAAATAATTATGATAGTACGAACGTTATCGTCCGTAATAATACTTTTTTTCGGGTTGGTGGTGGTGTCGGCATAATGGGCGCTAATTGGCTGGTTGAAAATAATCGTATTTCTCACCTCGCAGGTTACAATACTCAAACCGGAGCCTATTTAGGCGGTGATTGCAATGGAATCTCTTTTCTTGGCAACGGACATATAATCAGGGGGAACTATATCCATGATTTTATTGATGATCCGGATGGTGAGGGACAGCCGCAAGAGGCCACTGGTCATCCTGATTGCTTTCAGACATTTTCATCCGGAGGCGCAACGCAATACGCTTATAATGTTCTTATCGAGAAAAATTATTGCTCTGAGACCGGGCAGGTTTTTATGTGTTCGGATGAATATGAAAACGGCGGCGGTTCTAATAACATTCATGATATAACTTTTAAGAATAATGTTTTTTATAAAAATCAGAATGTGATGCTTATGGTTTCGCAAAGGTCGGATTATTTTACTTTTGTTAATAATACTTTGTATAATACATCCGATAGCGGCGGACTTATTATTTCGGGAGTAAGTACTCACGCCAGTGTTTTTAATAACATATTTTATAACGCATCCTCTCAGCTTGATCACGAAGATTCAAAACCTGGATCTGCTTGGGATTATAATATGTTTTATCCCGCGTTTACTTTACCTGCCAGACAGCAGGAGTATGATCAGCATAGCAAATTCAATACTAACCCAATGTTTGTTAATATTAATGATCCTCTTGGTCCGGATGGCATACCATTTACGGCTGATGACGGTTTGCGTTTGGCGGCCGGTTCTCCGGCGATCAGCTCCGGTGTCACAGGCGGTGACATGGGCGCTTATGGGACCTTTAGCGATAACTCCGCTCCGACAACTCCGACGAATCTTAGTGTTGTTTCCACTGGGACTTACGAAGTTAATTTAAGCTGGAACGCTTCACGGGATAATGTGGCGGTTTTGGATTATGTTATCTATAGAAACGG